>ENA-UOOI01000997-UOOI01000997.1-fermentation-metagenome-genome-assembly--contig:-NODE-997-length-32207-cov-5.443332_pt1 | contig 32207 bp, 24 predicted proteins | sample MGYA00245779_ERZ724027 | MGnify/ENA primary metagenome ERZ724027 (study PRJEB28704, sample SAMN03018318) | fermentation metagenome | biome: anthropogenic terrestrial biome; feature: soil; material...
CGGTGGGAAGAGATCCCACGAGAACCGGATTTCGGCAGACGACCATGACGAGGATGGATTTCAGAATTAGGAGTGAAGAAAAATGGAGAACGCAAAGGTTTATTTTACAGATTTTCGCACGATTCCTTTCGGCGACGGACTGCCCACCAAGCTGAAAAAGCTGATCAAAAAGGCCGGCATCGGGCAGATGGATCTGGACGGCAAGTTCGTCGCCATCAAGATGCATTTCGGCGAGCTTGGGAACGTCAGCTATCTGCGTCCCAATTACGCGAGGGCCGTCGTGGACGTGGTGAAGGAACTGGGGGGCAAGCCCTTTCTGACCGACTGCAACACCATGTACCCCGGCAGCCGGAAGAACGCCCTCGAGCATCTGGAATGCGCGTGGGAAAACGGCTTCACGCCGCTGACCGTGGGATGCCCCGTGCTGATCGGCGACGGGCTGAAGGGCACCGACGACATCGCGGTACCCGTCGCGGGCGGGGAATATGTGAAGGAGGCCAAAATCGGCCGGGCCATCATGGACGCGGACGTGTTCATCAGCCTGACCCATTTTAAGGGGCACGAGACGGTCGGCTTCGGCGGCACCCTCAAAAACATCGGCATGGGCTGCGGGTCCCGCGCCGGAAAAAAAGAACAGCACAGCAACGGCAAGGCGAGCATAGACCCGCGGCTGTGCCGGGGCTGCCGCCGGTGCGAGAAGGAATGCGCCAACGGGGGCCTGGTGTTCGACGCCGACGCCAAAAAAATGACGGTCGACCGGGAAAACTGCGTGGGCTGCGGCCGGTGCCTCGGCGCGTGCAATTTCGACGCGATCTCGTTCGGCGACAGCGCCGCCACCACACTGCTGAACTGCCGCATGGCGGAATACGCCAAGGCGGTCGTGGACGGCCGCCCCCATTTCCATATCTCCCTCGTGGTGGACGTGTCCCCCAACTGCGACTGCCACGGGGAAAACGACGCGCCCATCCTGCCGGATGTCGGCATGTTCGCGTCTTTCGACCCGCTGGCGCTGGACCAGGCATGCGTGGACGCCTGCCTGAAGGCGCAGCCGCTGCCGGGCAGCCAGCTGACCGACCATCTGGCAAAGAAAGGCTTCGTCGACCGGCACGACAATTTTCTCAACTCCGCCCCCGACTCCGAATGGCGCACCTCGCTGGAGCACGCGGAGAAGATCGGCCTCGGCACCCGGAACTACGAGCTGATCACCGTAAAATAAGCGAAAACGAACCCCGGCGAAAGTGGCCCACCCGCCGGAACGCCTCGGCCATCCCTCTCCGGCGGAAGCTAAATTTTCGACCGTCCGGCTGAAAATCTCAATTTTCCATATTTTCAGCCGAGATGTTGTTATATAAGACGCAGATAGATTTTTTTATCTCTCTATCCTGTATTCCGCCAAAATCATCCTGAAAATCTGGAGATGCTCCCCATTGAATTTTCCCGCCTTCTACGGAATCCTGCTGACCGCCGTCTGCGGCTGCACGCTCATCTGCAACATGTACGCGACGAGGGGGAACTACAAAACGCCGATCAACCGGCTTTTCACCGCGCTCGGGCTGTGCCTGGCGATCTGGTCGGTCGGCTCCGCCGTCGCGCTCGCCGCCCTGACGCAGGCCGTCAGTCTGGCCGGTCGCCGCATCGCCTCCGTGGGCTGGGGGCTCGCGCCCGGATTCTTGCTGCATTACGCCGTCCTTCTGACGGGGGAAGAGAAACTCCTCGCGAAAAAACGGCTGTGCGCCCTCCTTTATCTGCCCGGGATCGCGACGGTCGCCGCATTTTCCGTCCTGCCGCTCTTCGGCCTCAACGAGGACCGTCCGGTCCGGACCAATCTGGGATGGGTCGGCACGGCGGCAGGCCCGTGGCATGTTTTTCTCTGCTGTTACGCCGCCGTGTTCCTGCTCTGCACGGCCGTTCTGCTGGCCCGGTGGGGGAAAAGCGGCGCGAAAGACGCGGACAGCCAGGCGCGGATCCTGCTTCTGGCGGTCGGCTTGTTCGCCGTGCTTGAAATCTGCCTGGACGGCATCCCCCGGATCTTCCACAGGACCGCGCCGCAGATCTCGGCCCTCTTCACGCTCCCGCCGATCTTTGCGACCGCATACTGCGTGGAGCACTACGGTCTGATGCGGGAAAGCTCCGCGGCCGGCGACGAAATCATTTTGAAAGACAGCAGGCGGAAGGACCTCTACCGCTATCTGAGCATCGCCTGCCTCCTCGGCGGCACGGCGGCCGCGCTGGCAAGGAACCTCTTCGCGGCCGGATCGGAACGGCGCCTGACGCTTCTCTTCGCGCTCCTGCTGATCCTGTTCGGGATCTACACCCGGCTCGTCAGCCGGGTCAAGCGGGACGAGGCCCTGAAAGAGACGCTCGTCGCCGCCGTTCTGACCGTTCTGATCCCCGCCGCGACCTGGTGGCTGACAATCTCGGTGCGGGGCGCGCTGTGGGCGGTCATCTTTCCCCTGATCATCCTCTGCCTGCTGTTCAACAGGAAAATCATCCTGACGACGGTAATTTTCATGTCCATCCTGACGCAGGCCCTCCTGTTCGCGATGCAACCGGCGACGGTCAGGGCCGACGGCTGGTCCTATCTGATCAGGGCCCTCCTCATCTGCGCGGCGGGCGGCCTTTCGTACTACGTCAACCGCGTCTACATGCAGCGCCTGCGGGAAAATTCCGCCTACATGGAATCCCGCGCCCTGATCGCGAGGATCTCGAAAGGCTTCATCTCCGTCAACGCGGATAACTTCGACGCCCTGTTTCAGGACATGCTGCGGCAATGCAGCCTCCACATCCGCTGCGACAAGTCCTTCGGCATCCTGATGGACGCGGACGGCGAATCGGTCGATTATTTCAGGGCGTGCCCGCCGGCCGGGACGGACACTTCCTCGGAGGAGTTCAAGCGCGGTTTCGCGGAAATACGCGCGTTTTTCGCGCGGCAGTTCCGCAGCAAGAGCATGTACGTGCTGACCGACACGGAAAAGCTGACCGAAGCGCAGGCCGCCCTGAAAAAGAACCTGCTGAGCAAAGGCGTCAAAAGCGCGGTGTGTCTGCCGATCAAGCGGGAGGGGGACCTCGTCGGCTTTCTGGCGTTCGGCTCGTCCCGCCCCATTCGGCAATGGAACCTGCACGCCCTCTCTTCCCTCGAGATCATCGCGAACACGGTTGCCGATGCCGTGGCGAAGCTGCATGCCGAACGGGAGATCCGCTTCATCGCCTATCACGACCAGCTCACCGGCCTGCCGAATCGCCTGCTGTTCCGGGAGGCGCTGACACAGGCCCTCCGGGCGGCGGAAAAAGACGGCACGATGGTCGGCGTGGTGTTCCTGGACCTGGACTCGTTCAAGTCGGTCAACGACACGCTGGGCCACGACATGGGCGACCGGCTGCTGGCCGAAGTGGCGAAAAAAATAACCACAACGGTGGGCGGCCGGAATACGGTCTCCCGCTTCGGCGGCGACGAGTTCGTCCTTCTGCTGACCGGGCTCGCGGGGCCGGAAGAGGTCCCGCCGGTGCTGCAGAAGCTGATCGATCTGATCCACCGGCCCGTCTTTCTGAACGGGCAGGAATTTTTCGTCACCTCCAGCGCCGGCGCGGCGATGTTCCCTTTCGACGGGAAGGACGCCGACTCCCTCATCCGCTATGCGGACATGGCGATGTACGCCGCGAAAAAGCTCGGCAAGGACCGGTACGCGCTCTGCTCCCCGGCGATCAAGGAAAAAGAGCTGGAGCAGGTGAAGCTGACCAACCTCCTCTACCGGGCGCAGGAAAGGGATCAGCTTCTGCTGTATTACCAGCCGCAGGTCAACGTCATCACGCACGCCATCGTCGGCATGGAGGCGCTGCTGCGCTGGAATCTCCCCGGACGGGACGGGCTGGTCAGCCCCGCGGTGTTCATCCCCCTGGCGGAAAAGACGGGCCTGATCCAGCCCATCGGCGAATGGGTCCTGCGCCAGGCCTGCCTGCAGGGCCAGAAATGGCGCGGCATGGGCCTCCCGAGCATCCGCATGGCGGTGAACGTGTCCCTTCTGCAACTTCGCAATCCCGATTTCTGCACGGTCGTGGCCACGGCGCTGGAGCAGTCCGGGCTGCCGGCCGGGCTGCTGGAGCTGGAGATCACCGAAAGCGTCGCGAACAGCTGCCTCGACAACATGGCCGAGATCCTCGCCCGCCTGAAAGCCCTCGGCGTGAAACTCTCCATCGACGACTTCGGCACGGAGTACTCTTCGCTCGGGCGCCTGCGGAAACTGCCCGTCGACAGCCTGAAAATGGACATCCAGTTCGTGCGCGGCATCGAGGGAAACGAGCGGGACAAAGCCATCACCAAAGTCATCATCACCCTCGCGAAGAGCCTGAACCTCCGCCTTACGGCCGAAGGGGTCGAAACGAAACCGGAGCTGGATTTCCTGAGCCAGCGGATGTGCGACGAGGTGCAGGGCTATTACTACTACCGGCCGATGCCGGTGGAGGAAGCGGAACAGGTGCTGCGCGCCGGCGTGTAGGACACCTCTTCCCCGCGCCGGCGGTAGAACCAGACCCGCTCCCGGTAGGAAGCCGCCCTCGGGTCGGTCTTCAGCAGGTCGAAGAATTCCGGATGCCCGAACGCGTGCATCGGGACCACGTGGTCCGCGCCGACGGTCTCCATGAAAAAGCCGATCCCGAGCAGCGCGTCCTCCTCCTGCCTGGGGTCCACCGGCAGGAACGCGAGGTTGATCTTTTCGCCCTTCAGCTTTTCGACCTCCCGTTTGTAGTCTCGCTCCATCCGTCGGTTTTCCGCGTCCGAGTTCTCTTCCCATTTCCACCAGTTGAGGTCGCCGGCGTGATAGACGCAGAACCCGTCGGCCTTGACAAGAAAGGCGACGCCCTCGTCGGTGGACTGCAGCGTGCGGACGGTCAGGCCGTCGAGGCTGCGGGTCTCGCCGGGGCGCATGCGCTCCGCCGGGCCGTCCGCGGGGATGTCGTCGGAGAGCACATAGCGGATGTCCGGGATCTTTTCCCGCCAGTCGAACACGACGCTGCTGTAGTGGTCCGGGTGGCGGTGCGAAGCGAAAACGACGGTCTGCTTCCCCGCAAGCTCGGCGGGGTCGACGACGCCCTCCGAGAGGCCCGCCCCGCGCGGCGTGTCCTGATAGTAGTCGAAGATCAGAAAACGGGACGGGGTCTCCACGGCAAACGAACTGTGATACAGATACGTAACTTTGATATTCACCCTAAACGCCTCCATGCCCGCATGATACCACCCCGGCGAAGGAAAAACAAGGCGGCGTGTCGCCGCGGCCAATGCCGGGCAGGCTCAGCCTGCCCGCCGCTGCACGGCTTTAATGAGCTCGACCACCGGGACGATCAGGGCGGAGATGCCGAGCGCCGCCAGATACTGCGGGACCGGAAGATCGACGAGCGAAAACGCAGAGGCGGCCGGCGGGAACTCCACCATCGCAAAGGTCAGCGCCACGGCGAGCAGGACCGAGCCGATGAGGTAGCGGTTCTCGGTGTGCAGGGTGAAGATCGACCCCCGCTGCGACCGCATGTTGCAGGCGTGGAAGACCTCGGAAAGCGACATCACGAGGAACGCCATGGTCATGCCGGAGGCCGTTCCGTCCCGCGCCCCGAGAAAATAGCCCCACAGCGTGAGCGCCGCGATGCCGACGCCCTGGTACAGGATGTCGTACCCGACCCCGCCGGCGAAGAGTCCCTCCTCCCTGCCGCGCGGGCTGCGCCGCATGATGCCGCGCTCCGCCGCTTCCATGCCGAGCGCCACGGCGGGGAGGCTGTCGGTGATCAGGTTGATCCAGAGGATATGGATCGGCCGCAGGAGCTGGAAGCCGACCATGGTGGCGCAGAAGACCGCCACCACCTCGCTGAGGTTGGAGGAGAGCAGGAACTGGATGGCCTTGCGGATGTTGTCGTAGATGCGGCGCCCCTCCTCGACCGCGGAGACGATCGTCGCGAAATTGTCGTCGGCCAGCACCATGTCGGACGCGTTTTTGGCCACGTCCGTGCCGGTGACTCCCATGCCGGTGCCGATGTCGGCGGTCTTGAGGGCGGGCGCATCGTTCACGCCGTCGCCGGTCATGGCCGTCACCATGCCCCTTCCCTTCCACGCCTTGACGATGCGCACCTTATGCTCCGGCTGGACGCGGGCATAGACCCCGTATTCCGGCACCTTGGCCAGCAGCTCCTCGTCGGACATCTCCTCGAGGTCCGCGCCCGTCGCGACCTCCTCGCCGGAGCGGATCAGCCCGAGCTCCCTTGCGATCGCGGTCGCCGTGTCCCGGTGGTCGCCGGTGATCATGACCGGGCGGATGCCGGCTTTCCGGCACTCCTCCACCGCCGCGGCCGCCTCCGGCCGCACGGGGTCGATCATGCCGAACAGCCCGACGAAGACCAGATTGTTTTCAAGCGCCCCCGGCGAAAAATCCGCCGGCTTTTCCGGGTGGAGCCGGAACGCCGCCGCCAGCACGCGGAGCGCCCCGGCCGCCATGCGGCTGTTTTCCCCGAGCACGCTTTGGCGGAGGTCGTCGGTGAGCGGCACGGTTTTGCCGTCCGTCCAGATGCCGGTGCAGAACCGGAGCACTTCGTCCGGCGCCCCCTTCGTATACTGCACGAAGCCCCCCTCCGGATTCCGGTGGACCGTGCTCATCATCTTGCGCACGGAATCGAACGGCGCCTCGCCGACGCGCGGATATTGAGCGGAGAGGGCGTTCTTGTCGATCCCCCGCTCCCGCGCGAACGCGACGAGCGCGTTTTCCGTCGGCTCGCCCATGATCTTCCCGTCGTGCGAGATCTGCGCGTCGCTGCACAGCGCCCCCGCGCGGGCGAGAAGCTGCCGGTCGCCGTAGGAATCCACGACGGTCATGCGGTTCTGCGTCAGCGTGCCGGTCTTGTCGGTGCAGATCACCTGCGTGCAGCCGAGCGTCTCCACGGCGGTCAGCCTGCGGATGATGGCCTTGCGCTTCGAGAGGTTGGTGACGCCAATGGACAGCACGATGGTGACGACGGCCGAAAGCCCTTCCGGCACGGCCGCCACGGCCAGGCTGATCGCGAGCATGAAGGTGTTCAGCACGGCGACCGCGCTGAAATCCCCGCCGCGGAGCAGGCTGAAGACAAAGACGAACGCGCAGATGGTGAGGACCCCGATGCTGAGCATGCGGCTGAGCCCGTTGAGCTTCTGCTGCAGCGGCGTGGCCTCTTTCTTGGCCTTCGCCAGCGTGTCGGAAATCTTCCCCATCTGGGTGTGAAGGCCCGTCGCCGTGACGACGCCGGACCCGCGTCCGTAGACGACGCTGGTGCCGAGGTACGCCATGTTCCTCCGGTCGCCGAGCGGGACCGCCTGTCCCGCATCGGCGCCCAGGGCGCCGACGGCTTTCTCGACCGGGAGCGACTCGCCCGTCAGGACGGATTCGTCCGTCTTCAGGCTCGCGGACTCGAACAGGCGGAGGTCGGCCGGCACCGAATCGCCCGCCTCCAGCAGGACGACGTCCCCCGGGACCAGCCGGCGGGAATCCAGCGACACCACTTCGCCGCCGCGGCGAACCCGCGCATGGGCGACGGTCATCTTCTGCAGCGCCTCGACCGCCTTTTCGGACTTGCTCTCCTGCGCGACGCCCAGCACCGCGTTGAGGGCGACCACGAGCAGGATGACCGCCATGTCCGCAAGCTCCCCCACGACGCCGGAGAGCACCGCCGACACGACCAGCACGATCGTCATGGGGTCGGTCACCTGCTCCAAAAGGCGGCGGGCCAGCGACTTTTTCTTCGCCTCGGCGAGGCGGTTGGGGCCGTAGCGCGCAAGGCGGCCCGCAGCCTCTTTCTCGGGGAGACCCCGCGCGGAACTTGCGAGGTCGCGCAGAACCGTCTCGGCACTTTTCTGATAATCTTCCATATCGACAAACGCCTCCTGCTGGTTTTATTGTGAACCTAAAAAAGGCCTTTAACAGAAAATTCTGTTAAAGGTCTTGCTTTCCACATCGAGTATGGAGCGGCGGCCAGAAGCTTTCGCAACGGTTGTTGACCGACCGGATACAAGCTACTCCCCTTTACGGGCTGCGATTCTATTTGTCCCTATGATAGCGGATTTTGCGTACGCTATAATTGCGTAAGACAATCATGCGGGCAAACGCCCCGAAAGATTTCCTCAACGCCGTTCGCTAGATATAAAACATATAGCCCGCCTTGGCCCTCTTTTCCGCCTCGGCGGAGAGGTCCGCCAGCGTGATGCGGGCCAGCGTCTCTTCCAGGGCGTTGTCCAACACGGAAAAGACGCAGTCCTGCATGGCCGTTTCGATATTTTCCGCCTTGTGGGCGACGGACGGGACCGTCTTTTCAAACAGGGAAAGCTCCAGCGCGGAGAGAATCTCGAACGCGTTGATCTGCTCGGGCGGCCTCGCCAGCCGGTACCCCCCCTGGGCGCCCTTGACCGCATTGACAAGCTCCGCCTTTTTCAGGAGGGCGAACACCTGCTCCAGATAGATTTTAGAGATGCCGAGCCGCTCGGAAAGACTGATGACCGTCATGCAGGCGCCGTTCGCGTAGTTCTGCGCCATAGTGATCAGGGCGGCGAGGCCGTAGCGCCCCTTTGAAGAAATCCTCATCGCGTGCCGCAAATCCTTTCTACAATCAATCCCCGTTGAAGGAATCATCATTTTTTCGATCTGCTTAGTAAACGATCGCATAATATAATATTATCCAGAAGCAGCAAAGAAGTCAAGTCCGTTTCGCACTTTATATAGTATTTATATATATTATCTATATTATCGGGATGTTGACAACCGCCCCGCCCCACGCCTATAATGAAATCATCGGCAGAAATCAGAGCGCCGCAGGACGGGCGGCGCATTGCAAAAAAGGTTTGGAGGAGATTTTTATGATTGCAAAAAGCATCCTGGACCTGATTGGCAGAACGCCCCTGCTGGAACTGACCAAATATGAAAAAGAGCACAGCCTCAAAGCGACGATCGCCGCAAAGCTGGAATTCTACAACCCCGCCGGCAGCGTGAAGGACCGCATCGGCAAATCGATGATCGAAGACGCCGAAAAAAGCGGGAAGCTGAAGCCCGGCTCCGTCATCATCGAGCCGACGAGCGGCAACACGGGCATCGGCCTGGCGGCCGTGGCGGCCGCGAAGGGATACCGCGTCATCCTGACCATGCCGGAGACCATGAGCATCGAGCGCAGGAACCTGCTGAAGGCCTACGGTGCCGAGGTCGTGCTGACGGAGGGCGCGAAGGGCATGAAGGGCGCCATCGAAAGGGCCGACGAGCTCGCGAAGGAGATTCCGGATTCCTTCATTCCGGGCCAGTTCGTGAACCCGGCCAACCCGAAGGCCCACCGCGAGACCACGGGCCCCGAGATCTGGGACGACACCGACGGCAAGGTGGACATCTTCGTGGCGGGCGTCGGGACCGGCGGCACCGTGACGGGCGTCGCGCAGTATCTGCTCGAAAAGAATCCGAAGGTCAAAATTATTGCGGTCGAGCCGTCCTCCTCGGCGGTCCTTTCCGGCGGCAAGCCCGGACCGCACAAGATCCAGGGCATCGGGGCGGGTTTTCTGCCCGATACGCTCGACATGAAGGTCGTCAGCGAAGTGCTTCCGGTCTCCAACGAGGACGCGTATCGCACCGGCCGGGAGCTCGCGCGCCTGGACGGCCTGCTGGTCGGCATTTCCTCCGGCGCGGCCGTATTCGCGGCGAAGCAGCTCGCACAGCGCCCGGAAAACAGCGGCAAGCTGATCGTGGCGCTCGTGGCCGACACCGGGATGCGCTACCTTTCCACGCCGGACTATCTGGTATGACGAAGGGGCGGTATGCAGACGGTTCCGTTTGAATTTTCGCGTTCGCAGCTCGTGATGGGCCGCGGCGCGATCGAAAAGCTCCAGAACGCCGCCGTAGCCGTTTTCGGCATCGGCGGCGTCGGCTCGTATGCGGCGGAGGCGCTCGCCCGCGCGGGCGTCGGCTCCATCGCCCTGTTCGACGACGACAAGATCTGCCTGACGAACATCAACCGGCAGATCATCGCGACGCACTCGACGGTCGGCCGGCAAAAGGTGGAGGTCATGAAGGAGCGCATCCTCGACATCAACCCGGAATGCAAAGTGGAGGCGCACCAGTGCTTCTACACGCCGGCCAACGCGGACGATTTCGACCTTAACCGGTACACCTATCTGATCGACGCCGTGGACACGGTCTCCGCCAAGCTGGAGCTGATCGAGCGCGCCTACAAGGCCCATGTGCCGGTCATCAGCTGCATGGGCGCCGGCAACAAGCTGGACCCCACCCGGTTCGAGGTCGCGGACATCTACCAGACCAGCGTGTGCCCGCTCGCCCGCGTGATGCGGCGCGAGCTGCGCGCGAGGGGGATCGGCCGCCTGAAGGTCGTGTACTCGAAAGAGCCTCCCCTCTCCCCCTTCGGCGGCCAGAAGGCCCTCTGCCGCCAGCACTGCGTCTGCCCGCCCGGGACCAAACGCATCTGCGCGGTGCGCCGAGCGATCCCGGGCAGCGTGTCGTTCGTGCCGCCCGTGGCCGGCATGATCCTCGCCGGCGAAGTGATCAAAGACATTGCCGGCGTGTCGGCAGGCTGAGCCTGCGCGCAAGTTTACACACAGCCAATCGGGTGCGTTCCCGGTTGCAAGGCACAAGAAACTGCACACTTGAGTTTACCGTATTCGGTCGAGTGCGTCCCGGTGCGAAAACGATTTTACAGAATAGCCCGGAAAAAGTGTGCCCCGTGCGAGAAGTATGTTTCTTTTTCGCAGAGACCGCAATCGTGGTCGCCGTAGGCGGGTAAAGGTGCCGTGCACCCAATCCGCCGTGTTGAACGACCGGGCTTGATTCTTTTCCGGAGCCATCCATGTTTTTGATGAATCTCCCCCGCTTCCATGTTATAATGATGGTATCATAACAAGGAAAGCGGGGGGATTTTTATGCAGTCAAGGTATCTTCACACCAATTTCAACGTCTTCGACCTGCAAAGAAGCATCGACTTCTACCGGGAGGCGCTCGGCCTCGCGGAGGCCCGGCGCATCACCGCTCCGGACGGCTCGTTCATCATCGTCTTCCTCGGCGACGGGCAGACGGATTTCCGCCTGGAGCTGACGTGGATGCGCGACCGCAAAACGCCGTACAACCTCGGCGACAACGAGTTCCATATCGCGTTCCGCGTGCCCGACAAAAAGGCCGCCCACGAGCTGCACGAAAAAATGGGATGCATCTGCTTTGAAAACAAAAAGATGGACCTCTATTTCATCAACGACCCGGACGGATACTGGATCGAAATTCTGGACAGGTAGCCGCCATGAGGCTTTTGCATCTTTCGGATCTGCACATCGGCAAGCGCGTGTGCGAAACCGATCTGACGGAGGACCAGCGGCGGATTCTGGAGCAGATCGTCGCGGTTTCGGACCGTGTCCGGCCGGACGCGGTCCTGATCGCGGGCGACCTGTACGACCGGGGCGTCCCGCCCGGGGACGCGGTCGGCCTGCTGGACGACTTCCTGACGGCCTTCGCTTCGCGCGGGGTGCCGGTGCTGGCGATCAGCGGAAACCACGATTCCCCCGAGCGGCTGGATTTCGGAAGCCGCATCATGAGCCGGAACGGCATCACCATCGCGGGGACCTTCCGGGGGCATATGGAAACCGTCGTGCTGCGGGACGCGTTCGGCCCGGTGAATTTCTATCTTCTGCCGTTCCTCAGGCCCGCTTCGGTGGGGCCCTATTTCCCGCAGAAGGCGGAGACGACCGAGCAGGCGGTGCGGATGGTGATGGATTCGCAGCCCGTCGACCCGACGGCGAGGAACGTGCTCGTCGCCCACCAGTTCGTGGTGAACGGGAGCAGGGGCCCCACCGTCAGCGGATCGGAGATCATCCTGTCGGTCGGCGGCTCGGACAACGTGGATGCCTCCGTCTTCTCCGCGTTCGATTACGTCGCCCTCGGCCATCTGCACGGCGCGCAGTCCATCGGCCGGCCGGAGGTCCGCTACTGCGGCTCGCCGCTCAAATACTCCTTCGCCGAGGTGCGCGAGAACAAGTCCGCCACGGTCGTCGAGCTGGGGGCAAAGGGCTGCGTGCGCATCTCCGCCGAGCCGCTGACCCCCCTGCGCGACATGCGGGAAATCCGCGGCCCCATCGCCGGGCTCACCCGCCCGGAGGTTTCTTCGCTCGGCGACTGCCGGGACTACATCCGCGCCGTTCTGACCGACGGGCGGGAGGTTTCGGACGCCGTGGGACGCCTGCGCGCGGTCTACCCGAACCTGATGCAGGTCAACTTTGAAAACGCGCGCGACGAGCGGGCGGAACCCTCCAAATCCGCCGCCTCGGGCGACGTGGCGCACAGGACCCCCGTGGAGCTGTTCGAGGAATTCTACCGGAATCAGAGCGGGGCGGAGCTGCCGGAAGACGAGCGCCGCGAACTGGAACAAGCCGTGAAAGCCGCGCTTCAGGAGGAAGGAACATGAAACCGCTGCATCTCGTGATGAACGCGTTCGGCCCGTACGCCGGCCGGGTGGAGCTTCCCCTTTCGGAATTCGGGTCCGCCGGCCTGTTCCTGATCAGCGGGGACACCGGCGCCGGCAAGACCACCATCTTCGACGCCATCACCTTCGCCCTGTTCGGCGAGGCGAGCGGATCGACCCGCACGCCCGACACGCTCCGCAGCGACTTCGCCCCTGTCGGCGCAAAGCCGTTCGTCGTGCTGACTTTTTCCCACGGCGGCGAAACCTACCGGATTGAACGCAGCCCCCGCTACAAAAGGCCGAAGCGCGGCGGCGGCGAAACGACGGAGGGCGCGGACGCCACCCTCACGCTGCCGGGCGGCGAGGTCTGCTCCGGCGCGACGGCCGTCACGGAAAGGGTCAAGCGTCTGCTCGGGATCGACTGCCGGCAGTTCCGCCAGACCTCGATGATCGCCCAGGGGGAATTTCTGAAGCTGCTTCTGGCCGACAGCGGCGAACGCTCCGAGATCTTCCGGAAGGTGTTCGACACCGGCATCTTCCGCCGCATCCAGGACCGCCTGCACGACCGCGCCAAAACACTGGGGACGCAGACGGACGAAACCGCCCGGGCGGTCCTGCAGGACGCCGCCGCCCTGCGGCCGGACGGGACCCTTCTGACCCCGGAGGATCTGGCCTCTTTCGCGGCGGAAGGCAATGTCAACCAGGCCCCCTTTCTGCTGCAAAAGCTGCGCCGTTCCGTCAAGGCCGACGAAACGGCGGCCGCGGAAGCCGAAAAGCGGCGCGCACAGGCCCGCGGCGCCGCGGAAAAGCTGACGGCGCAGGCGGAAGCGGCGCAGCAACTGAGCCGCGCGTTCCGTTCGCTGGACGAAGCCGCGCGGCGCCTTGCGGAGCTGGACGCCCGCGCGCAGGAAATGGCGGAAAAATCCGGGAAGGCGGACGCCGCGGCCCGCGCCGAAAGCGCCGTCACGCCGGCCTATACGGCATACCTGCGGGAAAAGGAAGAAAAAGCGCGGCTCGCAGGCGAAATCGCCCGAACGCGGGAGCAGATCGCCCGGAAAGAGGAATCGCTCGCCGCGCTGCAGGCCGCGGCGGAGGCGGAACGGGCCAAAGAGCCGCGGCGGGCGGCGCTGGAAGAAAAAGCAGCCGCCCTCAAAGCCGATCTGCCGAAATATGAAAAGGCGCAAAAGCTCGGAGCCGAAACGGCGGAGCTCCAAAAGCGGCTCGACGCCGTGCTCAAACGGCACGCCGCCGTCGCCGCGGAGCAGGCGGACCGCAGGGACGCCCTGCAGGCGCAGCAAAAGGAGCTGGAAACCCTCTCAAACGCGGAGGCCGAGCGCGTCGACCGCCTCGGCCGGGACCGGATGCTGTCCCAGACCTGTGAAAAACTGGAGGAGATCCTCCGCGGCACCTCCCGCATCCTTGCGGAGGCTTCGCAGTCCAGACAGGCCAAAGACCGGTATCTCGACGCCGAGGTCCGCTACAAGGAAGCGAATTTCGCCGCCGAGGACGCCGACCTCGCCTTTCTGCGCGGACAGGCCGGCCTGCTTGCCGCCTCCCTGAAAAACGGCGAGCCGTGCCCCGTCTGCGGCTCCACCGCCCATCCGCATCCGGCCCCGCCTTCCTCCGCGCCGGGTGAGGACGAACTCAACCGCCTGAAGGCAAAGCGCGACTCCCTGCGCGAAGCACTGCAGAAGGCCGGGCTGACGGTGCGTGAAAACAAGGCGCGGCTGGAAACCGAAAAGGCGGATCTGCTGCAGGCCGCCGGCGCCGTCCTGGGCGACCTGACGGCCTGCAAAAGCGTGCTCGCCCTGCGGAAAACGGCCTCCGACGCCCTGGCCCTCGCCAGACGCCGGCGCGACGGGCTCCGGGAGGAGCTAGCCATTTTGCAGGGCAGATGCGAGCGGAAGGCCGCCCTCGCCGTCTCCCTCAAAGAGGCGCGGCGTCTTCTGGAAGACGAAGACGCGGAGGCGGTCCGGCTTGGGGAGGAAAAGTCGGCCGTACAGGCGGAGGCGGAAGCGAAGAAAGCGGAAGCCGGGGCGCTTGCCGAAACGCTGCCCTACGCGACGGCGGACGAGGCGCAAAAGGTGCTGAAGCAATGGAGCGCGGATCTCGACGGCATGGAAAAAAGGCTCGAGCAGGCGGAACAGGCGCGCCGCTCCGGCGAAAGCGAACTCGTCGCCCTGCGCGCGGTGCTGGCGGAAAACGGCAGGCACCTCGATCTTGCGGAACAGAAAACGCGGCGGGCAGAGCAGGCATACAAAGAGAAATTGGGCCTTGCGGGCTTTGCGGACGAAACGGCCTACCTTTCCGCGCGGATGGAACCGGAGGCGCTCGCTTCGCTGACCGAGAGCCTGGACGAATACCGGATGGCGAGGCGGAGCGCACGCGAAGAAAAGGATCGCCTGACGCGGGAAACGGCTGGCGAAACCCCGCCCGATCCGGAAAAGCTCACGGCCGCGCGGCAGGAGGCGCGCCGCCGCGAGGAAACATGCGAAACCGCTCTGCGGGACCTTTCCGTCCGGCTGGAAAGCAACCGCCGGGCCGCCGGGCGCATCGCGGAAGGCCTTGCGGCGCACGAAAAGCTCCGCCGCTCCTACGAGACCGCGCTGGACCTCGACCGGACGGCGAACGGCGCGGCGACGGGACGCCAGCGGCTGAATTTCGAGCAATTCGTGCAGGCGGCTTATTTCGGCGAGATCCTCGCGCAGGCGAACCTGCGCCTCTCCGACATGACCGACGGGCGCTACGTGCTGCTGCGCAGGGACGCCGCCAGCGATCTGCGGACGCACTTCGGCCTGGACATCGACGTGCTGGACCATTACACCGGCCGCGTCCGCGATGTGAAATCGCTTTCCGGCGGGGAATCGTTCAAGGCTTCGCTCTCGCTGGCCCTCGGCCTCTCCGACGTGGTGCAGAACCGCTCCGGCGGCGTGCGCATCGAGACCATGTTCATCGACGAGGGCTTCGGCTCGCTGGACGACGAATCCCGCCGACAGGCGATCGCCACGCTGTACAGGCTCGCCCGCGGGAACCGGCTGGTCGGCATCATCTCCCATGTTTCGGAGCTGAAAGAGCAGATCGACAAACAGGTGGTGGTCAGGCGCGGGATGGCGGGAAGTACTATACAGATTGTAAAATAAAATTATGATATTCCATATAGTCATCACACCCGGCGGCCGCGCCGTCCGGGCACAGCAAAGGGGCCGATGCGATCTGTGCCGCATCGGCCCCTTCCCTGCCACAGGGCGGAACGGAAGGCAGGCCGCCCGCCGGATGAGAAAATCACCGGGCATCGCCCGTCTTTTGGCTGTCGCTTTCCCCGGCGAGCTTTTGCAGCTTTGCCCGGTCGAGGATTTTGACACAGCCGCGCGAGACCCGGACAATGCCCTCGGACTGAAAGTACCGGAGCATGCGCGTGACCACTTCGCGCGCCGTGCCCATGTCGCGCGCGATTTCCTCATGCGTGAGGGCCACCGTGTCGCCGCCGGAAAGCGCGGACTGCCGCGACAGAAAAATCGCCAGCCTGCGGTCGAAGCTCATGAAAAGGATCTGCTCCAGAAGCCACACGACGTCCGAAAAGCGGGCGGAGAGTTCCCGGTTCGTATAGGCGGAGACCGCCAGCGAAGTCCGGTTCAGCTCCCGGTAGATCGGGGTCGGGACCAGAATCGTACGGGAATCGACGGCCGCCTGCATGTAGATGTCGAAGCGGATATTCTCCAGCATGCAGGAAAGGGAAAAGATGCACGCCTCCCCTTCACGAAGTCGGAACACGGTGATCTCCCGCCCCGATTCGGAAAGTATGTAGGAACGCACCTGCCCGCTCATGATGACGAAAAGCCCCTCGCACCCCTCCGGCCCGCTGTGGAGCAGGCTTCCGGCGGGATACTCCTTCCGATAGGAGCCGGCCGCGAGCATCCGCTGCTGCGGCTGCGTCAGGCCGTTCCAGAACGGCAGCGCATTTTTCAGAAATTCCAGTTCCTTCCCGCTGAGAGACACCCGTGTCATCCCCTTTTCCGTGTCTTTCATTATATCACACCGCGCCGGGGCGGAAAAGGGGCTTGCGGCGTGTCGCCGCGGCCAAGGCCGGGCGTGGGGATGAGCGAATCTTCGGGCTTTCCATGCCCGGACAGTCTGGGGAATTGCTCCCGCAGACAAAACATCCGGGAGTTGTCTCTGACTCTCACGCCAGCCGCAGGCCTGCATTTTCACTCCGCTGAACGGCGCGGCTTGGGGGCGGACCCCGTCCGCCGCAGGCGCCGGAGAAACGGCAGAGCCGCGGGCAGACACAGCAGAAACGACAGCAGGTCGGCGGCGGACTGGCCGAGCTGCACCCCGAGAAAACCGAAAAAGCGCGGCAGAATCAGGATCGCCGGCAGATAGCAGATGCCCTGCCGCAGGGCGGCGATGAGCGACGCGCGCTTTGTGCGGCCGATGGACTGGAACAGCATGTTCGACAGGACCACGAACGTCTGGAACGGGGCCGTCACGCACTGGGCGCGGAGCGCCAGCGCCCCGTCCGCGATCACGCGGGCGTCGCCGCGGCGGAACAGCGCGACGATCTGCGGCGCAAACAGAAATCCGGCGGCGCACAGCGCCAGCATCCCGGCGGTTCCCGCCAGGATGCAGAACCGGAACCCCTTATACACCCGGTCGAACCGTTTCGCCCCGTAATTGTACCCGGCCACGGGCTGAAATCCCTGCCCGAAACCGATGAGGGCGGCCATGATGAAATAAAACGACCGGCTGACGATCGACATGGCGGCCAGCGCGGTGTCGCCGAACGCGGACGTGACGATGTTCAGCACGACCGACGACGCGCTGTTCAGGCCCTGATGGATGAAGGAGGGCGCGCCGGTCCTCCAGATCGCCGCGTGCACCCGCCCGCGCAGGGAAAAGCTGCCGGCCCGGATCTTCGCGATGGTCTTCCCCCGCAGGTAGCAGGAAAGCAGCACGACGAACGAAAGCGCCTGGCTCAGCGCGGAGGCGAGGCCCGCGCCGCCGATGCCCATCCGGAGCGCAAAAAGGAACAGCGGGGCCAGCGCGACGTTCATCAGGCACCCGAAAAGTACGCCGGCCAAGGCGAATTTCGCTTTTCCCTCGGCGCGCAGGGAGCAATTCAGCGTGAACGAGGCGCAGATCACCGGCGCGCCCGGCAGCAGATACCCGGCATATGCTTTCGCGTACGGCAGGACGGACGGGATGGCGCCCAGAAAGCGCAGCAGCGGCGCCAGAAAAAGCAGCGCGAGCGCCGCGACCGCCGCCCCCGCGCCGAGCGCGGAAAAAACGGCGGTGGAGAGCACCGTGTCCGCCTCCCTGTTTTTTTTCTGGCCGAGCTGGCGCGAAAGCTGCCCGGCGACGCCCATGCCGAGCGTATAGCCCAGCGCCTGCAGGAACGCCTCCAGCGGGAAGACGACCCCCACGGCCGCGGCCGCGTCGGTGCCCACGCGGCCGACATAGTAGGCGTCCACCAGATTGTAGGCCGCGGAAATCAGCATGCCGGCGATGGCCGGCGCGGCGAGAGAGCCGACCAGCCCGGGGACGGGAGTGCCCGTCATCCTGGCAAGCTGCTTTTCCGAATCCCGTTCTTCCATCCGCCCGGCTCCCATCCGCAATCGTTCTGTTTATCAGTTTTCCCAAAAGACCGGTTTTATCCTGCAAAAAAGGCCCCCGGAAAAACTCCGGGGGCTTTGGGAACGCACAGAATGAACTGCATGCAAACTTGCGTGCGGGCTCAGCCTGCTCAGTCCTTGTAAAGCGGCGTCACGCCGTCGGCCTTCATCTGCGCGTCGCGCTCGGCCTGCGTCTTGCCGTAATAATATTTATGGTTGGTGCCCGTCGCAAAATAAAGATAATCGGCGTTCGCCGGGTTCGCCGCGGCCCGCAGCGCGTTCGCGCCGGGGTTGCAGATGGGCCCGGCGGGCAGGCCCTTCGCCCGGTCGGGGTAAGTATTGTAATAGTATTTGTACCGGTCGCCGAACACGGGGATCAGATACTCGTTGCAGTAGTCGCGCGTGGAGTCCGCCTGGAGGATCATCCCCTGTTTCAGCCGGTTGTGGAACACCGCCGAAACCTTTTTCATGTCGTCCGGGTTGTCCGCTTCCCGCTCGAGGATCGACGCCAGCGTGACGACCTGATCCGTCGTCATGCCGGAATAGCCGTAGCCGGCGATTCTCTGCTGCGCGTTGCGCAGGAAGCGCCCCACCGCGTCCTGCGGCTTCATGCCGGTGTAAAGCTCGTAGGTATCCGGGTAGAGATACCCCTCCAGCTTGTAGGCGCGGTGCGGGTCGGAGGGGATCGCTTTCACGAGGGAATAATAGCGGAAATCGTAGGTCTGGGCCGCCTTGACGAAATCCGCCTTTTTGCAGACGCCGTGGGCCGCCAGCCGGTCCCCGATCTGCGACAGGGTGAACCCCTCCGGAAAAGTCAGCGTCACGGTCTGCGCCGTTTCCGGCTTGGTATCCTGCCCCGGCACCGTCGACGACGACGCTTTCGGGGCCGTGGACGCGGGGGCCGGCGCCGCGGAAGAAACGTCAGCCGCCGGAGAGGACGGCGCGGGTCCGCTCCGCGCCGCGGAAGAAGCGGCTGCCGAAGAAACCCCCGACGACGGAGCGGCGGAAGAGGAGGGCGGATTCGCTCCGGAACAGGCGCAGAGCAACGCAAGGGCGGTCGCGCAGAACATGGCGGAAAAACGGTTCATGACAATTCTCCCCGATTTTTTACAGGACGCTTTTATTTTACCGCCTTCGCGGGGGAAAATCAACCCGCGGAAAATATCGTCATCCTCCGGTCACACGATCTGGAAAATATAGAATTTGAGATAATCCGTCTCCGGCACGTTCCACAGGATCGGGTGGTCAGGCGCCTGCTGGCGCGCCTCCACCTGCCGCAGGGAGACCTGCGCGTCCGCGGCGGCGGACCGCAGCACGCTGCGGAACAGTTCGTCCGTCATGAAATGCGAGCAGGAACAGGTCGCGAGGTATCCTCCGCGCGGCAGGAGTTTCATGGCGCGGTAATTGATCTCCTTGTAGCCGCGTTCCGCGCCCCGCACGGTCTGGCGCGACTTGGTGAACGCGGGCGGGTCGAGGATCACGAGATCGTACGCGCCGCGGCTGCCCTCCGCCAGGCGCGGCAGCAGGTCGAACACGTTGGCCTCCTCAAAATCGATCACCCCGTCGAAGCCGTTCCGGCGGGCGTTTTCCGTGCCCAGCGCGAGCGCCCCGGCGGAAACGTCCACCGCATGCACCCGCTGCGCGCCGCCCTTCGCGGCGTTCAGCGCAAAGGAACCCGTGTCGGTGAAGCAGTCCAGCACGCGGCGGCCCGCGCTGAGCCGCGAGACGGCGAGGCGGTTGTATTTCTGGTCCAGGAAAAACCCCGTCTTCTGCCCGTTTTCAAAATCCACCGCGTACCGGATGCCGTTCTCCGTGATGTCGGTTTGGGTGCTCTGCGGAACCGGGACCCCCTCCAGCGGGAAAAAGCCTTTGTTCTGCGGGAGGCCCTCCAGCGCCCGGATGCCCACGTCGTTGCGCTCGTAGATGCCGTCTATTTTCTGGCCGTCCTCCGTGAGAATGCGGTACAGCAGCCGGAACAGCATGGGCTTGATCTTTTCGATGCCCAGCGAAAGCGTCTGGGTCACGAGGATCGGCCCGAACCGGTCGACGGTCAGGCCGGGGAACTGGTCCGCCTCGCCGAAGACGATGCGGCAGCAGGACACGTCGCCGCCCATCACCGTCTTGCGGTACTCCCAGGCATAGCGCAGGCGGCGCTCGTAGAACGCCTCGTCGAAAACGTCGTTGGCGCTGCGGGAAATCAGCCGGATGCGGATCTTCGATTTTTCGCTGAGGAAACCCGTGCCGAGGTAGCTTCCCTTCCGGCTCAGCACGTCCGCCAGCCCGCCGTTGGGGCAGGGCTCGGCATCCGTGAGCTCCGTGTCGTAGACCCACGGGTGACCGGCGAGGATGCTGCGCTCCGCTTTCGGCGTGACTGTGATCTTCGGATATGGTCTTGTCTGTTTCATTTACCCTCCCCGTATCAAAAGGAGCGCGGACCGTTCGCCGCGCCTTTTCCCTATTATACCAAGCGGGGGGACTTTTTTCAATCGCGCCGGGGGGAACGTCCTTGCGGTTTTCCGGAAAAAGCGGTATAGTAAAGACGGAAACAGCACAAACCTTTGAAGGGAGGCTCTGTTTATGAAAAAGGGAATCCTTGCAGTCTTGATCGTAGTCGTCGTTGCGGCGGCCGGCTATCTGCTCGTCAGGCAGCACGGCACGGTGCCGTCGGCGGTCGGAACCGCCTCTTCCGTCCCCTCCTCCAGCGCGCCCGCCTCTTCCGCGCCTTCGTCGGCGCCCGAAGTCTCTTCCGCGGCGGCAGCGCCGTCCTCCGCTGCTTCCGGCATCCCGAAAGCGCAGGCGGTCGAGCAGATCCAGAAGGCCGTTCCCGTCGACTGGAAAAAATACACCGTAAAACCCGCTTCCGAGAGCGAGCAGAAAACCGTGAACGGCAAAAAATACCAGACCTACCTGATGTGGGACGAGGATTATCAGGTCGGCCCCGCGATCCTCGTCGATCCGGACGGCGGGAAGGTCTATACCTGGACCGAATCGGATTCCGCCCCCGTACCGGCCTCGGAAGACAAGGCGTTCGACAAGACGGAGCACACCGTCACCGGCACCGTAAAGGACGCGGCGATGATGAGCGTGCTGATCAAAACGAGCGACGGCCGGGAGCTTTCCATCCGCAGGCTCGGGATCGACACCTCCGGCCTGAAAAGCCTGACCATCGGCAGCAAGATCAAAGTGACCTATACCGGCGTGATCTCCGGAAACGACACGTCGCGCGCTTTTATCAAAAAACTTTCTTCGCTGTAGGATTGTCAAAGATGTTGGACAGTATGGAAGCGGAGGAATTCAAGAGGAAAAAACCAGTGGAGGGGACGCATCGGGAAATTGTTGGGACGGTGATATGTCATCTGCCGGTAGGGCTTGGGGATATATTTTTTCTTCGGCTTCGATTCAGGAAACATGCCCAGTCTCCGCATGACACGGAACAGGCTTTCCGGGCATCCCCGGTATCCCCGCTTTCTTAGGCGGTGCCAGAGCTCCATCATCAATTGTCCAACATGTATTGTAGTCCTACACCGATTGCATAAATTAATGAAAAAAACATCTTGACAACCGGCCCCCGGCACTTCTATAATAGAATAAATTTTATACGGAAAATCCGATGAGCAAAGGTAAGTAGCGGGCACGACGGTGGCACAGAGAGCGCGGCAAAGATGAGAGCCGGCCCATGCGACGCTTCGCGAATGGCTTTGTCAGGAGCGCAGGGAAAGGGGGCCGTCCCCCTGTATCTGTCGCCGTGCCCCGCGCGTTAGAGCGGGAGGGTATTGATGCGTCTTCGCTGCGTACCTCTTCTGCGACGAAGTTTCGCTGCGTACCCGGAAAAGGGAGACGGTTATCCGCCTCCGAACCAGGGTGGCACCACGAGCCTATCGTCCCTGAAAATTCAGGGACGATAGGCTTTTTTTATCTGCAATTTTACCAAAAGGGAGGGCGGAACATGTTGAGTCCGTCTTTGGAAACCGTGCAGAAACTTCTGACCGAATACCCGACGGTGCCGGTCGCGGCATCCCGACTGATGGACTGCAGTACGCCGGTCGGCATTTTCGGCGCGCTGCAGGGCGCCTGCGAGGACTGCTTCCTGCTGGAGAGCGTGGAGCGGGCAACCCAGTGGGGGCGATATTCTTTTCTGGGCATCCGGCCGAAAGCCAGGATCAACATCCGCGGCGGAAAAGCCGATTTTGAGGAAAACGGCTCCGTCCGCTCGGAGAAGGTCGAAAATCCCGCCGAATACCTTGAGAAGATCGCGGAGGAGCACCGCTCTCCCCGCCTGCCGGGCTTTCCCCGCTTCACGGGGGGCCTGGTCGGGTATTTCGGCTACGACCTGCTGCGTTATCGGGAAAAGAAGCTCGGCCCCGCGCCGGAGGACGATCTGGGCCTGCCGGACTGCGAGCTTCTGCTCTACGACGAGGTGATCGCCTTCGACCATCTGAGCAGCCGGGTGTTCGTGATCCTGAACCTCAAGCGAGGCGGGGACGCCGCCGCGCAATATAAAGCCTGCGAAGCGCGCGCGGAGGAAATCCTGCGCGGGATGGAAGACGGGAAGGCGGCGGAACCCGCGGCGCCCGGCGATGCCCCGGGCGAAATGAAAATTCGCTCGAACGTCTCGAAGGAACGCTTCTGCCGGATGGTGGAGGAAGCGAAAGAGCATATCCGCGCGGGGGATATTTTTCAGGCCGTGCTCTCCCGGCGGTTCGAGATCGAAGACCCGCCGGACCCGTTCCGGGTGTACCGCGCGCTGCGCGCCGAAAACCCCTCGCCCTACCTGTACTACATCCGGTCGGAAGGGTATTGCATCGTGGGAGCTTCGCCGGAAATGCTCGTGAACGTGACGGACGGCGTCGTCACCAACAAGCCGATCGCGGGCACCAGCCGCCGGGGCGCCGACGAAGCGGAGGACCGAAGGCTCGAGCGGGAGCTTCTGGCGGACGAGAAGGAGCGCGCGGAGCACACCATGCTGGTCGACCTGGGGCGGAACGACGTCGGCCGGGTCTGCCGGTTCGGCACGGTGGAGGTCAAAGACTTCATGCACGTGGAGCGCGCGTCGAAGGTGATGCATCTGGTCAGCGAGGTCACGGGCGTTCTGCGGGAGGACAGAACCGCCTCCGACGCGCTGCTTTCCGCCCTGCCGGCGGGCACGCTTTCCGGCGCGCCGAAAATCCGGGCGATGCAGATCATCGACGAATTGGAAGACAAAAAGCGCGGCGTCTACGGCGGGGCGATCGGATATCTGGGCTTCGACGGGACCGTCGACACCTGCATCGCCATCCGCACGGCGCTGTTCCGGAACGGGAAAGCCTACGTGCAGGCCGGGGCCGGGATCGTCGCCGACAGCGTGCCGGAAAAGGAATACGAAGAGACCGCGAACAAGGCGCTGGCGGTGGTCGGCGCGATGCGGGAGGCGAAAAAACGATGATCCTGTTTCTCGACAACTACGACAGTTTTACCTACAACCTGGTCCAGCGCATCGGGAGGCTGTACCCGGAGATCCGGGTCGTCCGGAACGACGAGATGACCGTGGAGGAGATCGGGCGGCTGTATCCGCAGGCGATCGTGATCTCCCCGGGTCCGGGCCGCCCGAGGGACGCGGGCGTCTGCGTCGAAGCCGTCCGGCGGTTCAGCGGGAGCGTCCCGATCCTCGGCATCTGCCTCGGCCACCAGTGCATCGGCGAGGCCTTCGGCGGCAAGACCGTCCCGGCGGCGCGGCTGATGCACGGCAAGGCGAGCGAGATCCGGGTGGACGGCGCCTGCCCGCTGTTCCGCGGATTGCCGGAGAAGATCGCGGCGGGGCGCTACCATTCGCTGATCCTCGACGCAAAGACCCTGCCCGCGTGCCTGACCGTCGTCGCGAGGGACGAGGACGGTCAGATCATGGGCGTGCAGCACAAAACGGACCCGACCTTCGGCCTGCAGTTCCACCCGGAATCCGTGCTGACCGAAAGCGGAGACCAGATCCTCCATAATTTTTTGAAAGAGGTGTGCAAATTGGAAACAAAGAAGACGGCCGTACTGCCGCTCCCGACGGGAGACCCGCTGCCGGCGGGAAGCCCGCTGCCGGCGGCAAAGAGAACCGGCCTGAAGCCTTTCCTGCTGAAGGTGGTCGAGGGCGAGAACCTGACCGAACGGGAGGCCCGCACCGCCATGGGCTGCATCATGAGCGACGAAGCGACGGATTCGCAGATCGCCGCTTTCATCACGGCGCTGCGCATGAAGGGCGAGACCATCGACGAGATCACGGGCTTTGCGAAGGTCATGCGCGAAAAAGCGAAGCCGGTGTCCATCTCCCCCGCCGCCGTGGACATCGTGGGCACGGGCGGGGACCTCTCCAACAGCTTCAACATCTCCACCACGTCGGCGTTCGTCGCCGCGGGCGCGGGCCTGCGCGTGGCGAAGCACGGCAACCGCAGCGTGTCGAGCAAAAGCGGCGCCGCCGATGTGCTGGAGGCACTCGGCGTGAAGATCGCCATCACCCCGGAACAGGCGGCGGAGTGCATGGAAAAATGCGGCATGGCGTTCCTGTTCGCGCAGACCTACCACGGCTCCATGCGTTTCGCCGCGACGCCCCGCCGGGAAACCGGCCTGCGCACGGTGTTCAACATCCTCGGTCCGCTCGCGAACCCCGCCCACGCCGATTCCATGCTGCTGGGCGTCTACGACGAATCGCTGCTCGAGCCGCTGGCTCGGGTGCTGCTGAACCTGGGGGTCAAGAGCGCCATGCTGGTGCACGGGGACGACGGCCTCGACGAGGTCAGCGTGTCGGACAAAACGGCCGTCTGCGAGATCCGGGACGGCAAGCTCATCCGCTACGAGCTCGACCCGGCGGACTACGGCTTTCCCCCCGCGAAGAAATCCGACATCGTCGGGGGCACCGCGAAGGAAAACGCGACGATCACGCTCGGCGTGCTGCGCGGGGAAAAAGGCCCCGCGCGGGACATCGTGCTGTTCAACGCGGGCTGCGCGCTCTACGTCGGCGGCGCCGCCGACAGCATACAGATCGGCATCAGCCTTGCGGAGCATTCCATCGACAGTGGCGCGGCGCTCGAGCGGCTCAACCGGATGGTCGACGTGACCAACCGCTTTTAGGAGGAAACCATGATCCTCGAAGAAATCGCGGCGAAGCGGCGGGTCCAGCTCGCGCGCGAAAAAGAAAGAACGCCGCTGGAAGAGATGAAGCGGCTGGCCGACGCGGCCCGCGCGCCGAAGGATTTCCGCGCCGCCCTGCGCGGAAATCGCCTCGCCGTCATCGCGGAGGTGAAAAAGGCCTCGCCGTCCAAAGGGGTCATTTGCCCGGATTTTCACCCCGTGGAGATCGCGAAAGCCTACGAGGCGGCGGGGGCCGATGCGCTTTCGATCCTGACGGAGGAAAGTTATTTTCAGGGCTCCTCCGGCTATCTGGAAGAGATCCGGCGGGCGGTTTCGCTGCCGATCCTGCGCAAGGATTTCATCCTCGACCCCTACCAGATCTACGAGGCGCGTGCCGTCGGCGCGGACGCGGTGCTGCTGATCGCCGCCCTGCTGGACGCGCGGGCGCTGCGGGAATACGCCGGGCTTGCAAAATCGCTCGGCCTCGCCTGCCTGATGGAGGCGCACAATGAGCGGGAGCTTGCGGAGGTTCTTGAGGCCGGCGGGACGCTCGTCGGCGTCAACAACCGCGACCTTGCGACCTTCCGGGTGGACCTCGGCACCACCGCGCGCCTGGCGAAGCGGGTGCCGGAGGGATGCGTGCTGGTCTCGGAAAGCGGAGTTTCCGCGCGGCGCGACATGCGGGCGCTCCGAAGCGCCGGGGCGGACGCCGTCCTGATCGGAGAAACGCTGATGCGCAGCGCGGACCCGGCGAAAACGTTGCATGATCTGAGGGACGGGCTGTGAAAGTGAAACTCTGCGGCGTCAGACGGCCGGAGGACATCGGCTACCTCAACGAATTCCGCCCGGACTACGCGGGCTTCGTGTTCGCCGGCACGAAACGGAGAGTCTCGCCGGAAACGGCCGCGTCGCTGGCGGAAAAGCTGGACCCCGGCATCGGGAGAGTCGGGGTATTCGTCGACGAGGAACCGGAAACGGTCCGCCGCGCCGCAGAGCTGGCCGGCCTCACCGCCGTGCAGCTCCACGGAAGCGAAAACGCGAAATACATCGAAGCTCTCCGGCGTCTGCTGCCGGGGGTGGAGATCTGGAAGGCGGTGCGCGTCCGCGACCGGGGAACGGTGCTCCGGGCGCTGGCCCTCCCCGCCGACCGCTTCCTGCTGGACGCCTTTTCCGAAAAGGAGGCGGGCGGCACCGGGCGGGTCGCGGACTTCGGCGTCATCCGGAGCTGCCGCATCCGGGTCCCCTATTTTCTGGCGGGCGGCCTGAACGCGGGCAACCTCGCGCCGATCGTCCGGGAGATGCACCCGGCCGGGGTGGACCTCTCGAGCGGCATCGAAACCGGCGGCGTCAAGGACCGCCGGAAAATCGAAACAGTGATGCGGATCCTCCGCGGAGGATCCGGAAAGGTGGGAACATGATGCAAAAAGCCGGAAGATACGGCGAATACGGCGGGCAGTACGTCCCCGAGACGCTGATGAACGCCGTCCACGGGCTGGAAAGCGCGTACGAGGCGGCGAAAACGGATCCGGAGTTTCAAAGCGAGCTGCGCCGCCTGTACCGGGACTATGCGAACCGGCCGTCGATGCTCTATTACGCGAAGCGGATGACGGAGGACCTGGGCGGGGCGAAGATCTACCTGAAGCGGGAGGACCTCAACCACACCGGCGCGCACAAGATCAACAACGCCCTGGGGCAGATCCTGCTGGCGAAGCGCATGGGCAAGACGCGCATCATCGCGGAGACCGGCGCGGGCCAGCACGGCGTCGCGGCCGCGACGGCGGCAGCGCTGTTCGGCCTTTCGTGCGAGGTCTACATGGGCGTGAAGGACATGGAGCGCCAGTCGCTGAACGTCTACCGCATGGAGCTGCTCGGCGCGAAGGTCACGGGGGTCGATTCCGGGACCGGCACGCTCAAGGACGCGATCAACGAGGCCATGCGCGACTGGACCGCCAACGTGGAGAACACCTATTACCTCATCGGCTCGGTCATGGGGCCGCACCCCTACCCGCAGATGGTGCGCGATTTTCAGAAGGTCATCGGGGAAGAGGCGAAGAAGCAGATCCTGGAGCGCGAGGGGAAGCTGCCCGACTGCGTCGTCGCCTGCGTGGGCGGCGGCTCCAACGCGATGGGGATGTTCTACGATTTCATCCCGGACCGGAGCGTACGGCTGGTCGGCGCGGAGGCGGCGGGCAAAGGGGTTGACACCGCCCTGCACGCCGCAACCGTCGCGAAAGGGACGACGGGGATCTTCCACGGGATGAAATCCCTGTTTCTCCAAAACGAGGAGGGCCAGATCGCGCCGGTCTACTCGATTTCGGCGGGCCTCGACTACCCCGGCGTGGGGCCGGAACACGCATATCTCCACGCGACCGGCCGCGCGGAGTACGTCGCCGTCACCGACGAGGAAGCGGTGCGGGCCTTTGAATATCTGTCGAAAACGGAGGGGATCATCCCGGCGATCGAGTCGGCGCACGCGGTCGCGGCAGCGATGAAAATCGCGCCTTCGATGCGGAAGGACCGGACGATGATCATCTGCCTTTCCGGGCGGGGAGACAAGGACGTTTATTCCATCGCGAGGTACAGGGGGGTGCAGCTCAATGAACAGAATTGACCGGAAGTTCGCGGAATTGAAAGCAAAAGGTGAAAAGGCGCTGATTCCGTTCGTCACGGCGGGGGACCCGGACCTCGAGACCACGGAACGGCTCGTGCCCGCCCTGTTTGCGGCGGGGGCCGACCTTGTGGAGCTTGGCGTGCCGTTTTCCGACCCGGTCGCCGAGGGGCCGGTGATCCAGCGGGCGAGCCGGCGCGCGCTCGACGGCGGGGTCACGCTCGCGAAGATTTTCGACCTGATCCGGCGCCTGCGCGCGAAGACCGACGGGCCGCTCCTGCTCATGCTCTACATGAACAGCATCTTCCGCCCCGGCACGGACCTCTTTTTCCGGCGCTGCGCCGAAACCGGCGTGGACGGCGTGATCGTCCCAGACCTGCCGTACGAGGAGCGGGGTGAGATCCAGGGCGCGGCGGAGCGAAACGGCGTCTACCCGATCCGGATGGTCGCGCCGACTTCGCACGACCGCATCGCGAAGATCGCCGCCGGCGCGAAAGGGTTCCTCTACTGCGTCTCCTCCACCGGCGTCACGGGGACGCGGAGCCGCTTTACGACCGACTTCGATTCGTTTTTCGGCGCGGTGAAGCGATCTGCGAAAATCCCGTGCGCGGTCGGCTTCGGCATCTCCGGCCCGGAGCAGGCGAAGGCGATGGCGTCTTACTGCGACGGGGTCATCGTCGGCAGCGCGGTGGTGAAGATCGTGGAGCGGGAAAAGCGCGCTGCCGCGGCGCCGGTCGCGGAGTTCGTCCGTTCCCTGAAAAGCGCCGTGCGCTGAGGACGCACGGAAAACGAGGGCGGGCGCGGCGCGAAAAAACAGGCGATGGGGCTGTTGCAAAACGAATTTGCAATAGCAAATTGCACAACAAAAGCAGTCCAACAAATAGAAAAATGCGCTTTGAAATGGCTTTTGAGGGCCAAATCAAGGCGCATTTTTGTGCATTATTTTTCGACGAGGCTATTTTGCAACAGCCCCTTTCTTCATTTTTCCGCCCTCACGATCGGCAGGGTGGAAGCTCCGTAAGGCATCGCAAGGACCTTCGCGCCGCTCCCCGAGGCCCGGACCGCCCGGTCCAGAGCCTCCTGGACCGAACCGAAAGGCTCGAGATGCAGGCTGCGGACGAACTCCGGCTCCAATTTGGAGACGAGAAAAATGCGCGCCCTCTGCAAAATCATCGCGATGGCCGCGGCCTTGTGGCCGCCCAGGCAAAACTCTTTGCGGATATGCTCGATCATGTCCTCGCTGCGTTTGTGTCCGGTCATCCACGCCTCGAAGGTGCTGTTTCCCAGCCCTTCGCGGCAGGCCGCGACCCAGATGATGATCCCGCCCTTTTGCACCGCATGGCCGGCATTGTCCAAAGCCTTCTGCGCCTGATACATATTGAGGTCCTTCGGATACCCGCCGGCGGAAACGATCACGATCTCCGCCGCGCGGGGGATGCCGACCCGGTAGAGCCCGTCGAGGAACGCGCAGCCCGCCCGATGGGCCTTGATGAAATCGCCCGCGACGCTTTTGACGATCCGCTTGTGTTCGTCGAGCACGACGTTGACGATGAAATCGATCGGCACAAACCGGGCGACCTCGTCGATGTCCTCGCGGACGGGGTTCCCTTCCAGCCGGCCGGCCGACGCCTCCGGCTGCACCATGCGGCTGTGGTTGGCCTGGATCGCCTCGCGGGAGGAAACGCCGGGCAGGATCGCCTTGGCCCCGCCGCTGTAGCCCGCGAAATAGTGATACTCGATGTTGCCGACGCAGATGCGCAGGTCCGCTTCGGCCACCGGGCGGAACACGTCCACGGGGGTCCCGCGGGTGGTCGTGCCCAGGCGGACGCACTGACCCATGTCGGAATCCACGCAATGCACACGGCCGAATATCTCGTCGCCGACCATGGCGCGCATCTCCTCTTCCGTGTGGTGCCTGTGGCTGCCCAGCGCAAAGACGATCGTGATGTTCTCGTCCGGGACTTTCGCCTGCGACATCTCTTCGAGAACCAGCGGGAGAATGATTCTGTTCGGCACCGGACGGGTGATGTCGCTGGTGACGATGGCCACCCTGCGCCCCGGCCCGGCGAGTTCGCTCAGCCGGGGCGACCCGATGGGCTCCCGCAGGGAACGCCGGACCTCCGCTTCCCCGATCAGCCCGATCGGGACGGAATTCTGCTCCACGACCCCGAGAAGCCGGTCGTCATCGACGGAAACGGAAAGTTTTTCCCGGTCAAAAGCAAAAGACAGGTCCATAAATATCTCCTCATTTCTTCAGAATATCTTTGTGTCCCCCCGCAGCGGCTCCGGCAAAAGCGCCGGCAGAAACGGTTGCCGCCAGCCATGGACCGCGGGGCGCCGCAAGCGGCAGGGCCGATGTTCCCGGGGCCCAGGCACAGCGAAGCCGCCCCGTGACGATCGGATTTCCTTTCAGGTCATATTTTCAGGATGGAAAACCTCGTCGAATTTCTCGGCGGTGATGAATCCCAGCGAAACGGCCGCTTCCTTCAACGAGAGATTCTCTTGAAAAGCCTTTTGCACGGTTTTCGCGGCGTTGTCGTAGCCGATATAGGGGTTCAGCGCGGTCGCCAGCATGAGGGAATGGGTGAGATTGTACCGCATTTTTTCTTTGTCCGCGACGATGCCGCAGACGCAGTTTTTGCGGAAGGAGCGGATGCAGTCCGCGAGCAGGCGCACCGACTGCAGAAAATTGTAGATGCACACCGGCATGAACACGTTGAGCTGGAAATTGCCCTGGGAAGCCGCCATGCCGACCGCCACGTCGTTGGCCATCACCTGGACCGCGACCATCGTCACCGCCTCGCACTGCGTCGGATTGACCTTGCCGGGCATGATGGAGCTCCCGGGTTCATTCGCGGGGATCCGGATTTCCCCGAGCCCGCAGCGGGGCCCGCTCGCCAGCCAGCGCACGTCGTTGGCGATTTTCATCAGGTTGGCCGCGAGCGCCTTCAGCGCCCCGTGCGCAAAGACCAGCTCGTCCTTGGAAGTCAGGGAGTGAAATTTATTTTCCGCCGTCAGAAAGACTCTGCCCGTCAGGCCGCTGACCTGCCGGGCCACCTCTTCGGCGAAGCCCTCGGGCGCGTTCAGGCCGGTCCCGACCGCCGTGCCGCCCAGGGCCAGCTCCTTGACCTGCGGGAGGGCGGCTTCGATCATGGAAAGCGGCTTTTCCAGCATGCCGCGCCATCCGCTGATCTCCTGCGAGAACCGGATCGGCGTCGCGTCCTGCAGGTGGGTCCTCCCCGTCGTGGCGATCCCCTCGTTCTCCCGCTCCAGCCGCCGGAATTCCTCGATCAGGGACCGGATCTCCGGAATCAGGCGGTCCTCCATGGCGAGCGCCGCCGCGATATGCATGGCGGTCGGGAAGGTGTCGTTGGAACTCTGCGACATGTTCACGTGGTCGTTGGGGTGGAGCAGCTTTTTGCCGGCCATTCGATTCCCGCTGTTCGCAATGACTTCATTGACGTTCATGTTGGACTGCGTGCCGCTGCCGGTCTGCCAGACGACCAGCGGAAATTCTTCACCCAGTTCCCCCGCGATGATCCGGTCGCAGACCTGACAGATCAGGGCGCACCGCTCGCCGTCCAGCTTCCCCAGCTTTCGGTTCGCAAGCGCCGCCGCTTTTTTCAGAATGCCGAACGCGTGGATGACCTCCGCCGGCATCCGCTCCGTCCCGATCTGAAAGTTCCGGAGGCTTCTCTGTGTCTGAGCCCCCCACAGCCGGTCCGCGGGGACCTCTATCTCCCCCATAGAATCGCGTTCCGTCCTGTATTCCATATGACAAAAGCCTCGCTTTCCATTTTTTTGGAAAAAGGGCCGCCCGGACCACCGACTGGTCCGAGCGGTTGCAAGAAAGAAATAGTAGAATAAGAGGTTCTTTATGGTAAAATCTTGTAATCCGGTTGAAAGCGGGAAGCGGCGGACGGCTCGCTAGATCAGCATCACGCGCTTCGTATGTTCGTACACCATCTCGGGGGTCACGTCGTTCCGGCCGGCGACCTTGGTCTCTATGGCGGCCTTGGCCACCGCGGCGGCGACCCTCGGGGTCACTTCCCTGTTGAATGCCCCCGGCACGACGTTGTTTTCGTTCAGGTCCTGCGGCTCGATCAGCCCGGCGAGCGTGTAGGAAGCCGCCATTTTCATCTCTTCGTTGATCGTGCTGGCCCGCACGTCGAGGGCGCCCCGGAAGATGCCGGGGAACGCCAGCACGTTGTTGACCTGGTTGGGGTAATCCGACCGGCCGGTGCATACGATCCTCGCGCCGGCACTCTTCGCCGCGTCCGGCAAAATCTCGGGGTTCGGGTTCGCCATCGCCACCACGACGGCGTCTTTGTTCATGGAGCGGACCATTTCGGGCGTGACGATGTTCCCCACGGAAACGCCGATGAAGATGTCGGCCCCCTTCATGGCGTCGGCGAGGTTCCCCCTGCGCATGCCCTTGTTGGTGCGTTCGGCCATTTCGGCGTGAT
>ENA-UOOI01000999-UOOI01000999.1-fermentation-metagenome-genome-assembly--contig:-NODE-999-length-32155-cov-156.159875_pt1 | contig 32155 bp, 27 predicted proteins | sample MGYA00245779_ERZ724027 | MGnify/ENA primary metagenome ERZ724027 (study PRJEB28704, sample SAMN03018318) | fermentation metagenome | biome: anthropogenic terrestrial biome; feature: soil...
ACCGTATGATGAGTCTTACCATGCAGGACAGTAAAAATGTTGGCCATTGGATAGTAACAGCTGCGTTGGATACAAAAGCCCATAAAACAAGATAAGTATGAAAAGGAAATAACTGTCAAAAGAGCCGGAAAAGTAGGACAAATTTAACCTAATAAAAGAGGTGTGCAAAATGAAAATAAGTACAAATAATTTAGTACCCATTTCTGATGCAAATCAGAACTTTTCACAGGTGGCCAAACGGGTTGATAAGGATGGATCGGCTATTATTATGAAAAATAACAAACCACGCTACTTGCTTGTTCCATTTCAGCAGGCAGAAAGAGAACAGAATGAAGAAGATGATGTTTTTGAAATTACGCAGCGTCTTTTAAAGAAAAATCAGGTTGTTTATAACGAATTGAAAAAGAAGGACAGCTGAGTTTTTAAAGTTCAGCTGTCCTTCTTTAAGTTTATAGCTGCTGCTGTACATATCCAGTAAGTGCTTCGGTTACAACGGCGTTTAGTGTTTGATTGCTGGACTGCGCAATCAAATCCAACTTACGGTGAAGTTCCGGAGTAATCCTAATATTGAAGGAGCCTTTATAGGATTTTTGAGGTTCTTTATGAATGCGCGCGCATAGATCCAGGTAGTCATCAACAGAGGCTTTAAAATCCTGTTTTAGACCTGTAATATCAGTTCCCTCGTAACTGATAGAATCTGCTATTCCAATGACCTGACCAAAAAGGCAATCATCTTCGGCAGAATAGGCAACGGTTCCTCTATAGCCTTTGTACTCTAAATAATTTTTCACTGTATCAGACCATCCTTTCTTAAAGTGTCAATTACAATGTCCAGAACGTATCGTTTTAGTGTTGGCTGCGGATGCGGCTTGTGAAAAGTTATCACAGAATTATTTTTTGAAATGAAGCGGACGCGGGAACCGTTTGGAGCCGTATCTTCATTATAGCCGAATCACCATCTATAAGTATACTGCAATTCATTTGAAATTGCAACTACTATATAGTTGCAAAATAGGGAGGCAAACATGAAAATTCAATATAGTTTGTGGCTGACTTGCATTACAGATGTACTATCATGAAGAAATGCGGAGCAGAAAAAACGTTATCAGAGACATTTCCACAACTTAAAAGAGTATGCAAATCAGAACTTTTCACAGGTGGTCAAACGGGTTGATAAGGATGGGTCAGCTATTATTATGAAAAATAACAAACAACGCTACTTGCTTGTTCCATTTCAGCAGGCAGAAAGAGAGCAGAATGAGGAAGATGATGTTTTTGAAATTACGCAGCGTCTTTTAAAGAAAAATCCGGTTGCTTATAACGAATTGAAAAAGAAGGACAACTGAGCTTTTAAAGTTCAGCTGTCCTTTTCAGGTTGTTAAAATAAATCGGCGTGTGTGCCGGTACGGACCAGCACTAATGTTAAAATGTCTGATTTTATTTGATAAACGAGGAGCCAATCAGAAAGGATGTGGCATTCAAATACATTTTGGTAGTGCTTTGAGTTATTCAAAACATGAACTCGGTAACGTTCCGGCAGGGGTTGCTCATTTGCCAACATAGTAATGACTTTATTCAATAGGGAAAGATTTAGGCCGCGTTTTTTGGCAATTTTATAATCTTTTTTAAATTGTGACTGATATTCAATCTTCAGCATTTAAATCCTCCATCAGTGCGTCAACACTCATAAATGGACCATGAAGATTTTGGCCACTTATGGCATCGTCGATGGCAGCTTTTGTAACGCTATTTGGAGTATCGAGTTGTAATGGGAATGGAATGCTATGCGTGCGAATAACTTGCCGTAAAAAAATATTCACTGCAGTGGTTGTATCCATTCCTAGTTCAGAGAAAATTTCCTGCGCTTGCTTTTTAACCTCACTGTCCATACGGATATTCATACTGGTACTACTCATACAATCACACTCCTTTATACATATTATTATACTGTATTATATGCATAATGTAAATACAATAGACGCAATAAATGAAAATATGCGATTATTTTTATAATAGCTGTGAGGAGGTAAACATCCAATATAGTTTGTGGTTGAACTGGGTATGTATCGAGATGCAGAAAAAGCCCAATGGTTGTACGGATATTTAGAAAATTTGCACGGGTGCAGCGAGTATGGTTGGTATCTGCAGCATATTAAGTGTCCGTCTCATTGCACGCAACTCATTTCAAAGACTTGGAATTACTGCGAAGCTATGAGAGATTCAAACTTTAACCGAAATGATTGACGTTTTGACTGTATAAAACTTATTTTCAGAAAACATTTGCTCTATGAAACTTACAATTATAAGGAGATAAAACCATGAAACTAATTATTGCAGAAAAGCCAGAACTTGGTCGTGCTATTGGTGCGGCGCTCAACCTTTCCCCAGCAGCGGGCGGAACTATGACCGGAAGTGAATATACGGTGGTCTGGGCCTTTGGTCACCTAATGGAACTGGAAGAGCCGGAAAAGCTGGACTCCAAATATAAGAAGTGGAACCTTGCAGACCTGCCCATGTATTTTGACCCGTGGCCGTCCGTTGCCATTGACGGTAAAGCGGACCGACTTGCACAAATCGGACAACTTATCCAACAGGCCGATAGCATTATTCATGCCGGTGATCCGGATGATGAGGGACAGTATCTGATTGATGAAATTCTGGACCATTTTCATAACACAAAACCGGTGCTGCGCGTTTTTATCAATGACAATACACCCTCCGAAATTCAAAAAGCCTTTTATCAGCTGCAGCCAAACGAAAACTTCCGGTCAATTGGCGAAGCAGCACATGCCCGCGCACTGTGCGATAAAACCTTTGGATATAATTACAGCCGTTTCTTTGGTCTGACCTTGAACGTGAAAGGTCTGTCTGTTGGTCGTGTGCAGACACCAACACTGGGACTGGTTGTCAACCGTGACCGGCAGATTGAAAACCATGTGAAGCAGAAATACTTTGAACTGACCGCTTCTGCTGTGTTAAGCGGGGCAGCGATAAACCTGACCTTTAAACCGGACAAACAGTTTCTGAATGATGGTGGGCACATTACCGACCGTGCTTTCTTTGCCAGTGTAATTGCAGATATTCCCGCTCCAGCGTCTGTTCATGTGACAAAACAGCAGAAAAAGGAAGCGCCGCCACTGCCGTTTAACCTTGTTAAATTGCAGGCATATATGAATGAAAAGTACAATTTATCTGTATCGCGAACATTGGAGATTACGCAGGAACTGCGCGACAAGTTCCATGCAATTACCTATAACCGCAGTGACTGTCAGTACCTGAATGCCGAGCAGTATGATGCCGCGCCGCAGCTGCTGCAGGGTATTATGCGGCGACTTGGAATACAGCTGTCGTTGGATTACAGTATTCATTCAAAATGTTTCAACGATGCGAACGTGACAGCACATCACGCAATTATCCCAACAAACGCTCAGTTTGATTTATCAGCCCTCTCAGATGAACAGCAGAAAGTGTACATCGAAATTGCGAAGCGGTATCTGGTACAGTTTCTGCCGCCCATTGCACTGGAGGAAACGAAAGCAGATGCCGAAGTGCCTGCCAAGGGTTCTTTTCAGGCAGCTTCTATCCGCATCCTTGAACGAGGCTTTTCTGCCTACTACCCTGCAAAGTCGTTCAAGGCTGCTGCTTTGAGTGACGTACCGGCTGGGAACTATTCCGTGCAGCTCGGCAACTATCGAATTGCAGAAAAATTCACTGCGCCGCCCAAGCGGTACACACAGGCAACTCTGATTATGGACATGACGCAGGTTGCAAAGTATGTGACAGATCCACAAGCGAAAGCTGCTCTGCAGGCGAAAGACAAGGATAAGAAAGGGGAGAATGGATCTATCGGCACCCCAGCAACTCGTGACAGTATTATTGAAACATTAATTAAGCGCGGGTACATACAAGATGACGGCAAGCATCTGGTATCTACACAGTATGGACGCCAATTCTATGATTTACTGCCGGATGACATTAAAAAGCCGGACCTAACGGCCCTTTGGTGGACAATCCAAGAGGATATTAAGTCCGGGAACGCGCAAATATCTGATATGACCAATTCTGTACTTGCATCCATTCGCAAGCATCTGCAGGACGATTATTCTGCTGTCCATGTCGACCATGCGGCGGATCGGGAAGAAATAGGGAAGTGTCCTCTCTGTGGCAAACCGGTATACGAAACGAAATTATCCTTTGCTTGCTCAGGGTATAAGAATGGCTGTAAGTTTGCTATCTGGAAAGAAAACGGATTCTTTAAGCATTTCGGCAAAAAGGTGACCAAGGCTGCAGCGAAAACACTGCTTGGTCCGTACCACCGCTGCCTTGAAAGGAATTTAACCAGCAAAGCCGGTAAAAAATATGATGCATACTTTAAAATGACGATCCAAAATGGCAGACCGCAGTTTTCAATAGAATTTCCCAACAAAAAGAAAACCACTACAAAACGAAATTTCCGAAGTTTTAGATGATAAAAATAACCTCCGCTTTCCAACGGAGGTTATTTTTTTATATATTTTTGTGATTCCATTCTTTGCCCCATGCGGATAGCGACTCAGATGATTTTTCAAGCCCGTTCAAACCCGTAAAAATGGTACAAATAAGTTGGTACTGGCTGGCCTTTCATTTTGCGCGGGTGGTGGCCCTCATATGGCTTCAAATCAGCATCCGCCTGTCGGAATGGGGTTAATGGGGTATGTTTCAGCGTTCCGTTAGGCAACTCCAAAACTCTTTCTTGTGGCAGGCACTGGATATCCGCAAATGTCGGTTTACAAATTTCTATGATTTTTATACCGACTGGTTTGACACACTCAGTATATGGATGGTACACTATTTTGTTGGAACGCAAAATATGCAAGAACTGTCCGGCGAACAGGCCCGCGCCGCGCTTGCCGCAAAAGTGTTGAAAGAGAAGCAGCTTGCCGACCTGCGCGCCGAACTGAAAGCAGAAACCCAATTCAGCCGCAAAGCGGAAATCAGCATGAAGATAAAAGAACTGCAAATGAAAAATTGGAGTGTTATAAATGACAACACTGAACGGGAAAACCCCTGATTTAGCGAAAGAAAAAATTAAAAAGCTGAAAGCCATTTTCCCGGATATCTTTGAGGAAGGTAAAATCGACTTTAGCAAGCTCAAACAGGATCTGGGCGAATATGTGGACGATGAAAAGGAACGTTACAATTTCAGCTGGAACGGCAAGGGCCGCGCACTCCGCCTTTCGCAGACACCCAGCGCAGGAACTCTGCGCCCCTGCCCGGAAGAAAGCAAAAACTGGGGCAGCACAAAGAACCTTTATATTGAGGGCGACAACCTGGAAGTGCTGAAACTTCTGCAGAAAAGCTACCACGGCAAAGTCAAGATGATTTACATTGACCCGCCGTACAACACGGGCAATGATTTTGTTTACCCGGACAATTTCACCGATAGCATTGAGAATTACAAGGAAATTACCGGACAGGTGAACGACGAAGGCCACGCAGTCAGCACAAACAGCGAGGCCAACGGGCGCTACCATACTGACTGGCTGAATATGATGTATCCTCGGTTGAGGTTAGCAAGAAATTTACTCACAGACGACGGCGTGATTTTTATCAGCATTGACGACAATGAGGCTGCCAGCATGAAAAAAATCTGTGATGAAGTATTCGGAGAGCAGAATTACATTGGTATATACATTAAACAATCAAAAGTAGGTGGAGGTAGTGATACAAAATTCATTGTGAAGGAACATGAATATTGCGTTGTTTATGCAAAGGACATCAATTTCACAAGTGAGATGTATATTTCGCATGATGAAGATTACATAAAAAGATATAAAGAAGAAGATGCAAATGGGAGATTCTTTTGGGATACATTTGCACGGCCAGGTTTAAAACATCCAATACATTATGATATTGTTGCACCTGATGGTACTATAATGAATTATGGTTGGATTCATGGAAAGGAAAGATATGAACAGGAACTTAAGGAAGGACTGGTACGAATAGTTCCCAAAAGTGGTGATGGCTGGTCAGTACAATTTAAACAATACTTAAACTTGAGCGGCAAAAAGCCAAGAAGTATGACTATGGACTTTGGTGGAAGTATTGAGGGAAAGAGTGATATTGATTCTTTATTTGAAAGTGAAAAGTTATTTAGCTACCCCAAATCTGTTAAATACTTAAAAACGCTTTTTGACACAATTAAAGATAATAATGCAGTTGTTCTTGACTTTTTCTCAGGCTCCGCCACAACAGCCCACGCCGCGATGCAGCTAAACGCCGAGGACGGCGGCAGCCGCCGCTTTATCATGGTGCAGCTTCCGGAGCCCTGCCCCAAAGACAGTGAAGCGGCGAAAGCCGGTTATAAAAACATCTGCGAAATCGGCAAGGAGCGTATCCGCCGCGCCGGTGAAAAAATAAAAACGGAAGTAGAAGAGCAAAACACGCAGTTGAAATTGGATGAGGTGCCGAAAAAGGTACCGGACATTGGCTTTCAGGTGTTTAAGCTGGATTCTTCCAACCTGAAGAAATGGAACACAGAAGCCGGAATGACCGCAGATTTTGTGGACGGCTCCGAGCAGTTGAATTTCAGTGCGGAGAAGCTGGCGCATGACTTGCAGGCAGCCGTTGAAAATTATATACCCGGCCGCACCGAGCAGGATGTCGTGTACGAGATTTTGCTGAAAATGGGCTTTGACCTTACCTGGCCGGTGGAAGAAAAAGTGGTTGCCGGAAAGAAAGTGTATGTGGTAGCGCTGGGTGCACTGATGCTGTGTCTTGAGAATGACATCACACCGGATGTGGCGCGTGGGATTGCAGAACTGTATAAGCAGCTTGCGCCGGAGACGTGGAAGGTCGTTTTCCGCGACAACGGCTTTGCTTCGGACAGCGACAAAGTGAATGTCCACGAAATTCTCAAGTCCGCCGGGCTTGAAGAAGACGCATTTACAACGGTGTGAGGGGATCAGCATGAAACTTCAATTTGACGCAAATTTATCGTACCAGCAGCAGGCCGTTTCTTCGGCTGTGGGCTTGTTCCGCGGCCAGCCAAGAAAGCAATATAATTTTACAGTGCCGGATTTATACGGCCAAATCAATCTTGCCGGCGGAATCGGTGTTGGCAACTGCCTGAGGCTGAGTAAGGAAGAAATTCTGAAAAATTTGCAGGCAGTTCAGCTGCGCAACGGCCTTCCGCAGAGCAAGTCGCTCAAAGGCGGCAAGCTGGACTTTGATATAGAGATGGAAACCGGAACGGGCAAAACGTATGTTTACCTGCGCTCGATTTTTGAGCTGAATAAAGCGTATGGATTTACAAAATTCATTATTGTTGTGCCGGGTATCGCCATTAAAGAGGGCGTGTACAAGACCCTGCAAATCACGCAGGAACACTTCAAGAACTTATATGACAACGTGGTGTACGACTATTTTATCTATGATTCCAGCAAGCTGGAACAGGTGCGCAGTTTTGCCGTGAATGATACCATTTCAATTATGGTTATTAACATCGGCGCTTTCCGAAAATCATTCAGCGACACCGATGAAAACGGCAATTTAATTACGGGACTGGATCGAAAAGAGCTGGAGAAGAAAGCCAACATTATTCACCGCACCGATGATAAACTGAATGGTTCCAAACCGATTGAACTGATTCAGGAAACGAACCCGTTCGTTATTATTGACGAGCCGCAGAGCGTGGATACCACACCAAAATCCAAAGAAGCCATTGCTTCCCTGCATCCTCTTTGTATCTTCCGCTATTCCGCCACGCATGTGGAAAAGCATAACCTGATTTACAAGCTGGACGCAGTGGACAGCTTCGATATGGGGCTTGTCAAACAAATTGAAGTGGCCAGCTTTGCTTCGGAAGACAACCATAATATGGCGTATTTCAAACTGAAATCCGTAGATAACAAAAAAAGCCCGATTACGGCAAGAATTGAAATGGATGTTCTGGTAAAAGGCGTTGCCACGCGCAAGACCGTAACAGTCCGCCAAAATGATGATTTGTACAAACTTTCAAAAGGGCACGATGTTTACGAGAATTACATTGTGGATGAAATTTACTGCGAACCGGGAAACGAATACGTCAGTTTTACCGCCAAACCCACAGTTCTGCGCCTTGGAAAAGCGGTTGGCGACGTGGATGACCTGACTGTAAAGGATCAGCAGATTCGCCGCACGATTCAGGAGCATCTTGACAAAGAACTGGTTCTGAACCCGCAGGGTATCAAAGTCCTGAGCCTGTTTTTCATCGACCGCGTGGCAAATTACCGCTATTACGATAAAGACGGCAATCCACACAAGGGCATTTATGCGAAACTTTTTGAAAAGAACTACAAAGAATTGATTCAACTCCCCAAATACCGCAAATTGGCGGGTAATCTGCGAGACTTGGGTGCCGACGTGAGCAAAGTACATAACGGCTATTTTTCTCAGGACAAAAAAGGAATTATGAAAGATACCAGCGGAACAACGGCGGCGGACGAAAATGCATATAATCTGATTATGAAAGACAAGGAGCAGCTTCTTTCCTTTGATTCCAAACTGCGGTTTATCTTTTCGCATTCTGCTCTGCGTGAAGGATGGGACAACCCGAACGTGTTTCAAATCTGCACTCTGAACGAAACACATAGTGAGGTCAAAAAGCGGCAGGAAATTGGCCGCGGCCTGCGCCTTTGCGTCAACCAGAACGGGGAACGCCAATATGGCAATTCCATCAACACCTTAACCGTCATGGCAAATGAAAGTTACATCGAATTTGCTGCCGGACTTCAGCACGAATACGAGGAAGACGAGGGAATTCGTTTCGGTATTCTGGAGACATATTCTTTTGCCAACATCTCGGTCAAGCATGCGGATGGAACAACGGCCTATCTGGGTGAGGAAAAATCCGGTGATATCTATCATCTCTTTACTAAAAAAGGCTACATTGATAAAACCGGTCGTGTACAGGACAAGCTGCGAAAAGCTCTGCGCGATGACCTGCTGGAAGTCCCGGAAGATGTTATTGCCAGCAAGCCTGCGATTACTGCAATTTGCAAAAGGGTATGCGGCAGCTTGAAAATTCGTCCTGCAAATAATAAACGTGTGGTTACTCCGAACAAAGAAGTCCTTCTCAGCCCGGATTTTAAGGATTTATGGGATCGCATTAAGTACAAAACAACTTACTCGGTGGATTTTGACAGCAACAAATTAATTGAAAAATGCTGCGATGAAATGCGGCGCACCATGGGTACCATCCAGCCTGCTAAGCTGATTTTCACAGAAGCGTCCCTGAATGTTACTGAGGGCGGCGTGCTGACGAAAGAGCATAAGCACCGTGGTATGTATGTTCAAACAATTCGGCAGCCGCTGCCGGATATTGTGACCTACCTGCAGAATGCCACAAATCTAACCCGGCGCACCATTGCAGATATTCTGGTGCGCAGCAAAACACTCAATATTTTCTATAAAAATCCTCAGCGGTATATGGAAGAAGTATCGGCAATTATGAAACGGCAAATGCGCAGCTTGCTGGTTGACGGCATTAAATACACGCGTCTGGGCGATGATGAATACTACGCGCAGGAACTGTTTGAAACGGAAGAACTTACCGGGTACTTGGAGCACAACATGATTGCCAGTAAGAAATCAGCATATCATTATGTGGTTTATGACAGCGCTAATGAAAAAACTTTTGCCGAGCGTTTTGAGGCAAACAACGCCGTGAAACTCTATGCAAAATTGCCGAGCTGGTTTAAAATATCCACTCCGCTTGGGAGCTACAATCCAGACTGGGCAATTTTGATTGAGCAGGATGGCGAAAAGAAGCTGTATTTTATTCTTGAAACAAAAGGCAGTACGCTGAAGGAGGACCTGCGTCAGACAGAATCCGGAAAAATCGAATGCGGCCGCCGTCACTTTGCCGCATTAGGCGAACAGATTACCTTTGATATTGCAGACAAGTTTGACGATTTCATCGAAAGATTTTAGGCATCGTTAGAAATATGGCGGCAGACACAGGTGCTGTTTTAAATACTGGTTCTTCTTGTGGACAATCCTACACGGTTAAAATCAGCAGTTCTGGAAAGCCTTATGATGCCTATATTGTAATGACGATTGACCGTACCGGACAGTCAAAATTTTCTTTCAATAGAATTTCCCAACAAAAAGAAAACAACTACAAAAAGAAAACAACTACAAAAAGAAATTTCCGAAGTTTCAGATGATAAAAATGACCTCCGTTTTCCATCCGCGGAGGTCATTTTTTATGCTCTTTTGTTTCACTATTAGGTAGCGCAGAGGGAATAGCAGCAAGAGGCAGGTCTCACAGAACTCCCATAAGGGCGTTTCGCCTAAAATAGGAACTGGTTCCGGCTTTAGAACGGAAGATCATCATCGTCTGGCAATGCTTGGAAATCACCTGTGTCACCAGAGACGGATTTTGGGGAAGAAGACGTGGTATCTTTTTTAGCATTTGATTTACTGCCACAGAAACCTACATCATTGGCGAGAATATATGGTCTACCATATCGTTTATTGCCATCATGGTCTGTATAATCGTCAGCGACGCGTAGAGCACCATGTACTTCAATCATATCTCCTTTAGAGAAATTCCTGCAAATAAATTCTGCTGTGCCGCGCCAAGCGGTTACATCCAGAAAATCAGCTTTCTGTTCCTGGTCTTTGCGCCAAGGGCGATTGACTGCAATACGGATGCCTGTGACAGCAATGTCACTTGTTGTGTGCCGCAATTCAGGGTCAGCTACTAATCTGCCAGTTTCAACTACTACATTCATTTTGTTACCTCCCGCCGGGATTACCGGCCATTTATGCATTTCTTATGTATAATATAATTGCACACTAAAAGGTGCACAAATTGCTTCCAATTTGCGTTTTACTTCCAGAGAAATAGATAAATTCAGCGGAATAATTTTCAGATCTTGTGCGATACAAGGAATGCTTTTTCGACTTTTTCCATTTCTATCTCTTCCTTTCTTAATTTTTGTGTTCATCATCCATGCCAAATTACAATTTTCACTTCATATATATGCTGTTTTGCGGAGCGGACGCGGAATGCGAAATTTAAGCGGGACAAGTTGCGGACCTCCGCAACCAAATTGTATGTGCGCCCACTTTGATGGTGTAATTTCCGTCAAAGTGGGCGTATATTTTTTGCACGAATGCACGAACAAATGTACGAACAATTGAATGAATATGATCATTGTCTCAGTTTTGTACAGCATTTTCAAAATTCGGGTTTGCGAAAATATAAATAGTCAAAACGTGATCTGACAGATGCTGTATTGTCCTTCGTCAAAACAGGCTGTCAATGGCGTCATTTACCGCATGACTTTCCACCTGATTCGATAGTTCATAGTTTCTATCGCCGCGCTCGGAATAGTAGCCTTTGGGACAGAATATGGCAGCATATGGTAGTAATAACACGCGAAGATGCAGGAAGAAAAGGGCCGGTGTGAAAATAGAGGACAAAGTGATAAGAGAAAATGCAATAGAAAAAAGGAACTTATCATGATGTCGGAAACATGTCGAAAATATGATGAAGAATTCAAGAAGCGCGCGGTTCGGATGAGTTACAGCAGTGAACGAACAGTAACGCAAGTTGCGGAAAGTCTGGGAATCAGCAGCAACATGCTGTATCGGTGGAGTCATTCGGCGCAGTGGATATTCCATTTCTTATCCTGTCGTAAAAGAGATTATGGCTCAGGAAAGCCTGAAATCCTGCCATTTATGGCGTAGGCAGCGTTCTCTCACAGACAGCCGGGATGCACATTCTGATGCCTGTCAAAATCTGACCAAAGGGCTTGAAATTAACAGACCCTTTCAGGTTTTCTCCAGTGATATCAGCTATATCCGCACTGGGAAAGGATTTGACTATCTGTGTCAAATCAGAGATACTTAAGTGCTCCGGCATAAGCACTGCCTTTTCTGCTGATTTTGTAATGTGTCCATTTGCCTTCCTGCCGACTTTCCACAATGCCGGATTCTACCAAAATCTTCAGGTGGTAGGAGAGCCCGGATTGTCCTAAGTCTAATTGTTCCAATAAAACACAGGCACATTTTTCGCCGCCGCACAGCAACTCAAGTCTTTTTAATTGCTTTTCATCGCAGAATACTTTAAAACACTTTTGCCTATTCTTCATACACGATTGTCAAGTTATCACCTCATATCAAATTATATTCTTTAGTAGAATATGCTTTTTCTTATCAATGAACATAAGATTTATCAAGGCGGTCAGAAGTGCTGAAATGAAGCGGACTAATATTGGAAAGAAAAGAATGCCTGTACTGACACGGATTCCTCTGCCGAAAGAAAACGAATTTTGTCGCGCACCGAATCCGCATGCAGCCAATACAGAAATACGAATTATTTTTTAAATTTATCGTCTAGTTTTTTCAAGTGCTTAACAAGTTCTGCAAGATGCAGTGAAAGGTGCACTAAATCTATATTTTCACAAAGCCCATTGACTTAACAAAAATTGAGTTAAGTTAAATTTTAGTGTAATTTGCATATTTACAGCGCAAATTTTCAAATTTAATTATGCAAAACGCTTGACAAAGAAAAAAGCAAGTGCTATATTTTACTCGTACAAAAGATTTGAAAGCGATGGCAGAAATGGAAATACATAATGTATAGGTCTCACGGTAAGAAAAAGAAATTCTCATTTAAGGAAAAATTGCTGCTTCTGTTTTTTTTCATCATCTTCGCAGCAAGTGTGACGTGGCTCATTGTCTATCGCGTTAATGCTGCAGAGAATGAGGCACAGATGGCAGCCCTGCGGGCATCTGCATTGTCTTCTTCGCAGGTCCCTTCCTCCAGCACACCTCTACCCAGCAGCCAAGTGAAAAGTGCGGCAGCTTCCTCTGCATCTTCGGCGGTTTCCTCAGCAGTACGGGCGTTTCCACAGTTGCAGGCCAAGAACAGCGATATTAAGGCTTGGATACAAATTGAAGGTACGGCGGTGAATTACCCGGTGATGCAGACGCCGAAAGAGCCGGAGTATTACCTTCACCGAAACCTTGCGAAGCAGGCAGAAAGCCGTGGGCTTCCGTTTTTGGATGTCAAGTCAGACCTGAAGAAAAGCAAAAACTATCTGGTATATGGCCATAATATGCGGGACGGCACCGCATTTGCCGGGCTTCTGGGGTATCTTGACAAAAGCTTTTGTAAGAAGCATCCAATCATTCACTTTGATACACAGAACGGTACAGGAGACTATCAGGTCATTGCTGAGTTTCGTTCTAAAATTTACCGAACAGACAGCAAAGCCTTTAAATATTATCAGTATGCAGATATTGAAACAAAAAACCATTTTGACACTTACATCAAGAATGTGAAAAAACGTGCAGACTATGATACGGGGCTCACTGCTTCCTACGGAGAACAACTGCTGACCCTTTCCACATGCTATCAATTTGTGAAAAACGGGCGGCTTGTAATTGTGGCCAAAAAGGTCAAATGAACGCTATTACAATTCACTTGACCTGTTGGGAATAAAACATTCATTGATTTGGAAGGAGATTAGAAATGAAAAGGTCCAAAAAGTTGGTAGCGGGCATTATGGCAATGGCCATAATGATGTCTTCCGCAATTGCGATGGCTGCCACTCCCGCGTCAGCAGCAGGCAAGGAAGTAACCGTTTACTTCCAGAACACACAGAACTGGAGCAGTGTTTACGCTTACTTATGGGCAGGCTCCGGCAACATTAAGGGCACCGCTGCATGGCCCGGCCAGAAAATGGCTAAGGTAGCAGGTGCGGACAACTGGTATGAAGTTAAGTATACGGCGGGTGCTCCATTTAACGTAATTTTTAACGACAATGCACAGCCCAAACCCCACCAGACTGCAGACCATACACCGAAAAATTTGGCAGCCGACAAAGACGCTTATTGGTTTGTACCGGGCGGCGCTGCAAAATCTAACGACAATGGTTTAACACCGGCTGGCACTGCCATCACAGTTTACACAGAGGCACAGGCCGGTTTCCCAAAGCCTGCTGCAGCAACCACTTCTTCAAAGGATGCAACAAGCAGTAAGGCAGCAGCAGCTGCCACGACTCCTTCCACTGCGTCCGCAGCAACTGCAGATGCGTCCCCGAAAACCGGTGACGCAAACGAAAATGCACCGATCCTTGTTACCACCACTGCACTGCTTGCTTTGGCTGGTATGGGTACAATCCTCATCCGTAAAAAAGTAAAGGCATAAAAACACTTTAGCCGCAGCTGCAAAAGCCGAGGGCGCAGCAAATGCTGCAGCCCTCGGCTTTTGCAAAAAGATGATTTACAGCTGTTCACTTTCCAGCAGAACGCAGTTGGTACTGCTGGCCTGATAATCCAGCGAGAGCATATCCTGCAGAACCTCCGCGGCAACAGCTGCTTTGGTTCGATTTGGTATGTGAAGTACCGGTGAGCTGGGAGAGAACAGCCCTGGATTACCAAGTGCGGCACAGATGCAAAGGTCTTTGCAGGGGAACAGTGCCTGTGCCTGCATTCCGAGCACGTCACCCAGAACAATCCCTTTCCGGTTTGCATGCCCTTGCAGAAAACTGGACAGATTGGACCCGGCAGAGTTGATAAAGATGTCTTTTGTCAAAAAGTACTGGGAAAACTGCTCCATCTGGTACTGACAGCAAAAGTCCTCCATCAGCAGGAAAGGCTGCTCAGTTTCCAGCAGGCTTTTTGCCTGTGTGAACAGAGCAGTGTAATCTGGGCGGATTTCACAGAATAAAGGGTCATTTACAATGCAGTCTATAAACAGAATTGGTACATAATAGCCTTCCGTGATTTTACGAACCGTTCGGTTGTCGGTGTCAATCATAAAGACCGCGTCAAGGCTGTGCTTTTTCACAATACCCATATCTTGAGAAAGGTTTTTGGTGGTAATCAAGATCGTTTCATAACCCATGGTGCGCAGCTGATTGCTGAGTTCTGCGGCAAGGTCATAATAAAGTATCTTTTTTCCGGCGGTGTTTGTTTCTTTCAGATTAATGATAACACCAATTAGGCCGCTTCGGGTTTTGCTGGCGGCACGTACAGCACGCGGTTCATAGTGAAGCCGCGTGGCAGATTCCATTACTTTCAGCCGGGTTTCATGGCTGATCTTCTCCTTCTCAGAATGATTTAAAACATAGGAGACCGTAGCAACAGAGATACCGCAGTCCTTAGCGATATCCCGCATGGTGATTTTGCAATTTCCCATATACAACGCTCTCTTTTCTATACTTATGTGCTTATTATAGCACTGGCAAAAATGAATGGCAATTTCAAATTACAAGTTGTGGGATGATATTTAGGGAGGTCGAAAAATGAAGAAAAAAGTCAGCTCTGTCATCCTTTCCTGCATCTTTTGGGGAAGTGGACAGTTCTTCATTGCGAAAAAGAAAATCCGGGGGCTTTTGTTCTTTGCGGCGCAGGTACTGCTGTTGGCAATTGAATTGCTTTCCGGCTATTGGTTCAACTGGTTTGCCGGTGAGATCGCTCACTTTGACATTGGTACTTACGGCGGCTATTTTACGAAAGGGTTATGGGGACTGTTTACGCTGGGCACAACGCCCGGTGTAGGCGGAGACCACTCCACGCTGCTGCTCATAAACGGTATTCTTACGTTGATGGCGTTGCTGGTGTTCGTGGGTATCTATGTCTGGAACATCCGGGACGCTTATAAGCTGGGGCGGCAGCTGGATGAAACGGGAACAATTGCAGCTGTGCCCAGCCGGATTAAGCGCCGCAAAGCGTTTCCGTATCTGGTCCTGCTTCCGATTGGCATTATCATTGCGCTGGTCGTTTTCATGCCAATCGTATTTTCTGTTCTGACCGCATTTACAAATTATGACGCCAACCATATGCCACCTGGACAGCTGGTCAGCTGGGTGGGGCTGAAAAATTTCTTTAAGCTGTTTAATGTACCGATTTGGTCACAGACTTTCTTCGGCGTTTTGATTTGGACGGTTGTTTGGGCAGTCTGCGCAACTTTTTCCACTTACTTTCTTGGGCTGTTTCAGGCACTTATCCTTAACAGCCGCCATGTGAAACACCGTGGAATTTTCCAGACGATTTACATATTGCCATGGGCCATTCCCGGCATGATCACTTTGCTGGTGTTCCGTAACCTGCTCAATGGTCAGTTTGGCCCGCTCAATCAGTTCCTGATGAACATTCACTTGATAAAAGACCGTATCCCGTTTTTGACAGACCCGACCATTGCAAAAGTCTCTGTCATCCTGGTGAATTTATGGATGGGCTTTCCGCAGTTTATGGTGATGCTGCTTGGCATTATGTCGAATCAGGATGCCAGCCTTTATGAAGCGGCGGAAATTGACGGTGCAAATAAAATGCAGGTATTTTCGTACATTAAGCTGCCGCTGCTGACGAGGGCTACTGCGCCGCTGATTGTTATGAACTTTGCAGCAAATTTCAATGCCTTCGGTGCAATTTACTTCCTGACAAACGGTGGCCCGACCAATCCTTCTTATCAGTTCGCAGGCGATACAGATATCCTCATCTCCTGGATTTACAAACTGACATTGAATCAGCATATGTACAGCATGGCAGCTGTTATGAATATCCTTATTTTTGCATTTATTGCTGCTGTGTCTATATGGAACTTCCGTCGGACCAATGCGTTTAAGGAGATGTGAGACATGAAAAATAAAGTGAATTCCTTTTTTGTACATTTGGAATTGGTGGTTATGGCACTGCTGGTGCTGATACCGATTGTCTGGATCGTGCTTTCTGCATTCAACCCAGGCAATGGCCTTGCAACTTCCTCATTGGTTCCGAAATCACTGACGCTGAAAAATTTTAGCCGCCTGTTTACAGAAACCAATTACAGGCAGTGGTTTATGAATTCTTTGACGATTGCGGTACTCAATACAATTTTTAGTGTGGCACTGGTCCTCGTTACTGCATGGATTATGTCTCGGTTCAAATTCAAGGGCAAGAAAACAAGCCTGATGGCCATTTTGCTGCTCTCCATGTTTCCTACGTTCCTTTCCATGACGGCACTTTACACGCTGTTTTTAAACTTTGGCTTGCTGGATAAACCTGTCGCGCTGACGATCATCTATGTTGCCGGTGCCATTCCGTACAATGTCTGGCTGGTAAAAGGGTACTTGGACGGCTTGCCGAAAGAAGTGGATGAGGCGGCATACATCGATGGATGTTCCTATTTTATGACGTTTCGTAAAATTATTCTTCCACTTTCTAAACCAATTATTACCTATTGTGCGGTATCCCAGTTTATGATGCCGTGGATGGATTATATTCTGCCCAATATGCTGCTTTCCAGTGATACCAGCAAGACACTTGCTGTTGGGCTGTATGGCCTGATTACCGGGCGTGAGAACACGAATTTTACCATGTTTGCCGCCGGAGCAGTTATCATTGCCGTGCCGATTACAATTCTTTTCATTGTCTTCCAGAAGTATCTGGTGCAGGGGATTGCAGCAGGCGCAAATAAAGGCTAAAACGAAGAATTATAAGGAGGTTCTGATTATGAAATTGAAAAGGATGCTTGCCTTTACACTCAGTGCGTTGATGGTCGGTTCCATGGCAGGCTGCCGTGAACTGCCGAAAAATGCAAAGACCGCTTCTGCTGCGGGCAGTACGGCTGCCTCTGCAGCCGGTGAGCTCAAACCGGAAAGCGGCGCCAAGCTGACTTTCCGTACAAGCAGCGCCACTCAAATTAAATTTGCAAAGGCAGTTGCGAAGAAGTTCGAGGAAAAGTACGGCGTTAAAGTCACTGCGGAGGACGGCAGTGTTTACGACCAAAACAAGGCGAATTTGGAGGCCGCTTCCGGAAAAGGACCGGATGTTTTTATGAGCCCGTATGACAAAACAATAGAAAATCAGCGCGCGGGTTTGCTGCTCAAATTCAATGACGGCATTGCTTCACAATTAAAAAAGGATGTCAGTGACGTTGCCATGAAGACCGTTACCATGAACGGCGGTGTTTATGGTGTGCCGGTATCCGTTGAAACTTATGTGATGTTTTACAACAAAAAGCTTGTAAAGGGTGCGCCGGCAGCCAGTTTTGAGCAGCTGCTCAAGGATTCCAAGGACTTTAACAATGCAGGACAAAACAAGTTCTGGTTCCTTTCTAATGTCAGCGAGGGTGCCACCATGTACCCAATGCTGAGTGTCTATGGATACAAGCCATTCGGCGAAAACGGAACAGATAATGAAAACGCCGGATTTGACAAGCCGGAATTTGAAAAGGGACTGGAAGTGCTCAAAAAGTATCATGATTTGATGCCGGCAGCGTCCGGTGACCTTGCCAACTGGGATTTCCTGACCAATCAGTTCGTGACCGGAAAGACCGCATACCTCATCAGCGGCCCTTGGAATGTCAAGACATTCCGCGACGCCAAGGCAGACTTCGGTGTTACCTCTCTGCCAACTTATGACGGCAAGAAAGAGACTTCCTTTGCCTTTGTGCAGAATGCGCAGGTTTCCGCTTACACAAAGTATCCGAATGCCGCACAGCTTTTTGCTCAGTATCTGGTGTCCAATGAGGGTGCGGAGCTGCTGTATTCTGATGCTTCGTGCATTACTGCCCGCAAAGATATTTCACAGGTCAAGGGTCTGGCGCAGGACGAACAGCTCAGCGCAATTGTTAAGTGCTTCAATGAGTCTATGCCAATGCCGACTGCCAAGCGCGTCAGTTATTTCTGGACAATTGCAGCAAACATTGGTCCGGCTGTGTTTGACGGTAAGATGACACCACAGGCGGCTGCGAAGAAAGCAAAGAGCAATTGGGATTCTTTTCTGAAAGCAGAATAAATTTTACAGTTGGGCTGCGGCTGCATTCTTTCTGCTGCCGTGGCAACGAAGGAGGAAGTTTTGAATCTCCAGGGTATTTGTCATATTCCAAAAAGTAATTATGCATATGCATACACAGAAAAAGATTTAGACATCCGTTTGCGCACAGCCAAGGACGACTGCACAGCGGTTCGTGTGGTGATTTCACAAAAGCACCGCTGGCAGGATAAGAAAAGTTATGACATGGAAAAAGTTGCTTCTGATTGCCTTTTTGACTACTATCAGTACCGATACCATACAGATGATTCGCGTCTGGGGTACTATTTTGAAGTCAGCGACGGTACGGATACGCTGATTTATTCCGAATCCGGTTTTTCTGCTGCTTTTGATGATCAGAACGCCTATTTCCATTATTTTCAGTATCCTTATATTAATAAGACCGACTTGCACCGCATACCGGACTGGGTACATTCCACTATTTTTTATCAGATTTTTGTGGAACGCTTCTGTAACGGTGACAAAACTAATGACCCCGAACCGCTCGAGCCGTGGGGTAAGACGCCCAAACCGCAAAGCTTTTACGGCGGCGACCTGCAGGGTGTGCTGGATAAGCTGCCGTATCTGCAGGAACTTGGGGTAAGCGGGATTTATTTGACGCCGATTTTTCAGTCTCCCAGCAACCACAAATACGACACGACCGATTACCGAAAAGTTGACGAGATGTTTGGCAGCAAAGAGCTGCTTTGCAAACTGGTGCAGCAGGCACACGCAGCAGGCATCCGTGTGGTGCTGGACGGTGTCTTTAACCACAGCTGCTGGTCATTTGCACCGTTTCAGGATGTTCTGGAGCGTGGGGAGCAGTCTCCCTATAAAGATTGGTTCCACATTGACAGCTTTCCGGTAGGGCGCTTTACCGAAGAAGAAGCACACGATTACACCAAGCCGCTGGACTCTTCCCGCTTAAATTACCATGTTTTCGGCACAAGTCCGAGCATGCCGAAATTAAACACAGAGAATCCGGAACTGGAAAAGTATCTGCTGGATACCGTTTCCATGTGGACACGGGACACGGGAATTGATGGCTGGCGTCTGGATGTGTCTGACGAAGTAAACCACGGCTTTTGGCGCGACTTCCGAAAAACCGTTAAAGCAATTAATCCGGAAGCACTGATTATTGGAGAAAACTGGCACAATGCCTATCCATGGCTGCAGGGGGATCAGTTTGACAGTGTGATGAATTATTCGTTTACCAAATCCTGCATCCAGTTTTTTGCCCAGCGGGAAGTAGATGCCGAGCAGTTTGCAGGCGACCTTTCCAGCTATCTGATGCGTAACTCCGAGCAGGTGGACTTTGCCATGCTGAACCTGCTCGACAGCCATGATACCGTTCGCTTTCTGACGTGGTGCGGCGGGGATAAGCGGCTGCTGCGTATGGCCGTACTGCTTTTGTTCAGTTATGTGGGAATGCCCTGCATTTATTATGGAAGTGAAATTGGTATGGAAGGGGGTGGTGATCCGGATTGTAGAAGAACGTTTGACTGGAACCGTAAAAACTGGGATCAGGATTTGTTCCGTTTTTATCAGCAGGTCATTGCTCTTAGAAAGAGCGAAAAAGCGCTGCAGTACGGAACAATCCGTATGTATGCGAAAGAAGGTGTGGTTTACCTGATTAGAGACTGCAGGGGAAGCAGACTGGTCACAATGCTGAACAATACCGACACAGAAAAGTCTGTTTCCCTGCAGGAAGATTATGAAGTGCTGCTTTGTACAGGAGAAATGGAAAAAAACGTTTTAAGGCCATTTAGTGGATGCATCTGCAGGTTGGTTTGACCAAGCAGAAAATTAGCTCCGGAATCACCTGCAGAAAATAACAGGAGGAGTTATTCTATGTATCACAAAAATGTACGGCCCGGTAAAAAGTATTCTCGTTTTTTGGCAGCTGTTCTTGCTGTGTTTGTTGTTTCGGCGGGGACCTTCGTCAGCGCAGGAATGCCGGTGGTGCACGCTGCTGTACAATCGGTTCCGGCTGGTGTCAAAGACACCAGCGTTTCCAATGCAGCCAATTTCTCAACAGATGTCATTTATCAGATTGTTACCGACCGCTTTTTGGATGGGGACCCCAGCAACAACCCGACTGGGGCAATTTTTGATAAGAACAATCTGCAAAAGTATCATGGCGGAGACTGGGCCGGCATTACAAAGGAATTGAATAATAATTATTTCACCAACATGGGCGTTACAGCCCTGTGGATTTCCTCGCCAGTAGAAAATATAGAGACGGTGGATCCTTCCAACAACTGTGCCGCATATCATGGTTACTGGGCAAAGGATTTCTTCCGTACCAATCCGTATTTTGGCTCAATCCGTGATTTCCAGACCATGGTCAGCACAGCACATTCTAAGGGTATCAAAATTGTGATTGACTTTGCTCCGAATCATACTTCAACAGCAGAAGATGGGAATATGGTGTTCCCGGATGATGGGCGGCTTTACCGTGATGGTCAGCTAATCAGCGGATTTAAGTCTGATACGCAAAATATTTTCAACCACGAAAGCTGGAGCAACTTCAGTACTTATGAAAACTGCATTTATCACAGCCTGTATGGTTTGGCAGATTTAAACCATATGAACACTACGGTGGACACATATATGAAAGATGCAGTGAACAAGTGGCTGAGTTTGGGTGTTGACGGTCTTCGTGTGGACGCAGTCAAACACATGGAGCCAGGCTGGCAGAAAAACTGGCTGAGCAATATTTATACCCATAAGCCAGTATTCGTTTTTGGCGAATGGTTTAACGGTGGTACATCCTCAGACTCTCAGATGGACAGCTTTGCGAACAACAGCGGCATGAGTCTTTTGAATTTCCGCTTTGCCAACGCCGTTCGTAATACACTTGGCAGTGACAACAGTACCATGAAAGATTTGGACAGTGTTGTAAGTGCTACCAGTTCGGATTACCGCGAAGTAAACGATCAGGTTACCTTTATCGATAACCATGACATGAGCCGCTTCATGACACTTTCCAACAACAACGGGCGTGATTTGGAAAATGCTTATGTTGTCCTGCTTACTTCCAGCGGTGTGCCAACTGTATATTATGGTTCTGAGCAGTACGCGACCGGCAGCAGCGACCCGTATAACCGCGGAGATATGCCGTCTTTTAATACCGGTTCCAGAGCTTATAAAGTCATTAGCAAGCTTGCCCCGCTGCGCAAGAGCAACCCGGCTTTGGCTTATGGTACTTCCAAGCAGTGCTGGCTTAGCAACGACGTGTATATTTATGAGCGTGAATTTGATGGCAATGTGGTACTCACCGCAGTCAACCGCAACGAAGGCGCAGCCTGCAGTGTTTCCGGCTTGCGGACTGACCTGCCGGCCGGTTCTTACAACGATGTGATGGGCGGCCTGCTTGGCGGAAACAGCATTTCTGTTTCAAGTTCCGGTGCGGTTCCGGCCTTTACCCTTGGGGCGGGTGCTTCCGCGGTCTGGCAGTACACCAAACCGCAGGTTTCTGCGCCGCAGATTGGCAATGTTGACCCAATGATTGGCATTGCAGGCAACACCGTGACGATTAGCGGCCGCGGTTTTGGCAGCACAGCGGGCAACGTTACTTTTGGTATGAAGCAGGCACAGGTAAGGACATGGAATGACAGCTGCATTACGGTTGCCGTTCCGTCTGTGACACCTGGCATTTACAGCATCCAGGTGACCACAGCAGATGGTGCTAAGAGCAATGCATACGCCGGTTATGAAGTGATGACCGGTACACAGGTCCCGGTACGTTTCAAAGTCAATAATGCTACAACCAACTATGGCACCAATGTTTATCTGGTTGGCAGTGTGGAGGAACTTGGCAACTGGAACGCTGCCAAGGCAGTTGGCCCGCTATTTAATAACACAGCGAGCATTGGCAGCTACCCGACGTGGTTCTATGATGTCAATGTGCCGGCAGGAACAAAAATTGATTACAAGTTCATTAAAAAAGACAGCAGCGGCAATGTTGTATGGGAAAGCGGGAACAACCACACGACCGTGACTCCCAGCAGTGGTGCTGCAACCGTAACAGTCGATTGGCAAGACTGATCGTTTACACGGTTGTCCTATCTATTCTTCTTTTATAGAGGCGGTGCTTTTTCCAAGCAGGGAAGGGCACCGCCTTGCTTTTGCACTTGCGAAATGCGCGGCTTTGTAGATGATTCCCCACAAAGAAATGTTCACAGCGGCAGGAAAGGACAAGTTGTAAAATAAACTCACTTGACCGACCACCGTGCAGGCGATGCCTGTTGGAAGACATGATGGAAGAAAGTAAATTGCATGCAACTGTGCGGGAGTATCCAGCTGCAGTTCTACAAAGCGTAAAAGCATCTGATGAGGCTTACCGAGTGCGTTTGGAAGCGTACCGATGTGTGTGCACTTTGTGCCTGCTTTGTCGAGATGTACGCTGTTAAGGCAGCAAACAGCTGCCCAGATCGCCGCTATACTGGCAGGCAGGAGCAGCAGAAAACTCGCATATATATAAGAAGCTGTATTCACAAGCGTTTCAACAGAGTATGTAAATGTGAGATTTGAACGATAGGCTCAATGCCCGACTTCGTATCGTAAAGATTCGTCGCATGGACGATGACTGCAAGCAGGTTTCCCCTTACGTCTACGACGATATGCCGCTTTCGTCCTTTCGTTTTTTCCCACCATTGATACCGCGTTCCTCGCTTGCGGCTACAGTCTTTACACTTTGAGAATCGATAATTCCATAACTCGGTTCTGCTTTACGCCCTGCATCTTCGCGCGTTTTGACCATTTATATTTTCGCAAACCCGAATACAGCGGTTCTATCTCTGCCCATTGTTTGTCGGTCCGGTCGCTCGGGTACGCTTGCCCCTGCTTTTTATCTTTTTTCATATGACAATTTTATCATATTTTTCGCTTGTGAATACAGTTCCTTACTTTTGTATATTTCCTTGCCATGAAAAGGGACCTCCTGTCGTAGTTTAATTCTACAACAGGAGGTCCCTTTTATCACTGTCCGTTTTTTCGGGTATCGTCCAATTTTTCGACCGCGTCTTTTTGCTTAATCTTTTTTCCATTCGTAAATTCCGACAATACGTGGGGTAAACTCATGAAAGTAAATATCGCTGTCTTCCGGTGAAACAAGGAAGCGCCCTTTCACACGGTACACGCCGTCTTTATAAACGGAGTTTGCCGCACGTGCAGAGCCGCAGGCACCGCAGTTTTCGCAGGTTGCCATGTCCGGGTTTTCAAATTCCACCCACACGAGAGATCCTTCCTGACCGGAAAGACTCGATAATTTTTTCCCTTTCATCTCAAACTTCCTTTCTAAGCCTTATTTTGATTTTACGCATTGTGAACAGTTTGGACACTGCCGCGTTCTACCAGTCGCACCGGAAGATGGATATTCTGCTGTTTCGGCGGGTGGCCCTGCATGATGTCAATCAGGAGCGAAACCGCTTTTTGTCCCTTTTCGGTGGGTGACTGGTGTATGGTTGTGAGCGCTGGCCGAGAATTTTTTGCGAGAATATTGTCGTCAAAGCCGCCCACAGAAAGATCCTCCGGTATTCGTACCCCGTGGTCCTGCAGATAGTTTATGGCAAGCATGGCGTAATAATCGGATGCGAAAAAGGCGGCGGTAAATTCTTGGCGCCTGCTCAGCAGTTCTGCTGGTGCCAAAGCAGGGTCAGAATGGGAACAAGGGATATACCAATTTTCCTGATAAGGGATGTGGTGTTCTTCCAGTGCTGCCTTATATCCTAAAAAACGCTCGAGGTCTACATCGACCAAGTTGTCGGAAACATAGGCGATTTGCCGATGACCATGCGCAATTAGGTAGGAGGTCATTTCATAGCCGCCTTTTCGGTCCTGCAGGCCAATATTTGCGTAATTTTTCCGCTTCCCATCAAAATATGTATCAATAAAAACGATTGGTTTATGGGTGGCTTTTTCAATCCTCGACCAGGAATCTTCATGCATGTTGCAGATAATCAAACCATCTACATTCCAAGACAGGGCCAACTCGATCGCTTCATTTTCGTCATTTGTAATGTGGAGCATGCTGTAAAGCTGCCGTTCCTTGAGTGTGGAGGCAATGGTACCAACCAGTTCCCCATTGAAAGGGTCCTTCAATGCTTCGGCACTGCTGCCTTTTGCAAAGCAAAGAATGATTCCAATAATATGGGTTGTGTTGCTGGCCAGATTACGGGCGGTCATGTTTGGAATATAGTGATACTTCTGAAGGACTTGCCTGACTTTTTCAACGGTTACGGCAGATACTTCTTTGGTGTTTCCGTGGATTACATTGGAAACAGTAGTCGGGCTTACGCCAATTATTTCCGCCATTTGTTTAATCGTCACCATCATAGCAAATTCCTTTCAACACTTTCAATAATACTTTTTTATAGTATAACGTATCTGCTGGGAAAAAACAAATCTTACCCACCTCTGTATGAAAGTGGGTCCGAAAGGTTCCAGCGGCGGAGGAACCAACCGGAAGAATGATCAGAGAAATAGGATCATTAATTTTAATGAACAATCATTTCTATTAATACAAACAATACAAAAAACAAAAAAACTTATGCGCAAAAGTATTGCAATTGAAGAGCAGATGATATATAATAGCACTATAAAATCAGTAAATATAAAAAACTTTTGCGGAAAAGCAATAATACCCCTGCCTTGCCGCTGTGCTGATTTTTTAATTTTGTTGGGAGGAAAAGGAGATGCTTAAACAATGAAAGGGAAAAAATTGTTGTCCATAGTGATGGCAGGCACGCTTTGTGCAACGGCACTGGCCGGATGCGGAAGTGATAACTCCAGCACTACATCGGCATCAAAAAATGTCAAACTCAGTATTTTCCAATTTAAAGTGGAGGCCAAAGATGCATTTCAGAAAGTGATTAATGCGTATGAACAGAAGCATCCGAATGTGAAGATAAACATGGAAACGGTCGGCGGCGGCTCCGACTATAATGCAGCCCTGAAAACGAAAATGCAGTCGGACCCGCCGACAATCTTTAATATTGGCGGCCCGCAGGATGTGAAAGACTGGAACAGCAAATTAGAGGACCTTTCCGATCAGAAGTGGATTTCGCATCTTCCGGCAGATTCTTTGATGGATGTAACGGACGGGAAAAAAGTGCTGGGGATGCCGTTTGATCTGGAAGGCTACGGTTTTGTCATTAACCGGAAAATGTTTGAGGATGCCGGTGTTTCTTATCAGTCCATGCTTACATACGATGGGATGAAAAAGGGGTTTGACACCCTCAAAGAAAAGATTGCCAAAGGGGAAATGAAAGCTAAATATCCACAGCTGGAAGCAGTGATGGCATATCCAGCCAAGGAAACTTGGGTAATTGGCGACCATGATGTCGGTCCTGCGCTCGCACAGGATTTTAAGAGCGCAAAGGAGGCTTTTCAAGCAAAGGAGCTGCCTTTAAAAGCGGCGAATGCATACAAACAGATGGTCGATTTTCAGGCCAGCTATACCAAGTATGCAAACGACAAGGGACAGTTGAACTCGATTGATTACAGCCCTTCTCTGGAAGGCGGTCTGGCAATTGAGCGCGTAGCCGCCATCCAGCAAGGCAATTGGATTGCCCCGTCCGTGGCGAATGTCGATAACAGCGTGCTGCAGAAACTGGACCTGCTGCCGTATCCGGTTCCGGGATTTTCGGATGGGCGCTGGCCGGTGGGAGTGCCGATGTATTGGGCAGTGAACAAAACCGCTGATGCGGAGCAAAAAGCAGCTGCCAAGGATTTCCTCAACTTTATGTATCAGTCGGATGAGGGCAAAAAAATCATCATCAATGACGCCAAGTTTGCAGTCGCGTTTGACAACTATGGAAGCCTCCAACCCTCGGATCCGCTGAACAAGCGTGTGATGCAGGCAGTTAAAGAGAAGAAAACGATGCCCGGCTGGGTCTATGCTGGGGCACCGGCAAGCTGGTCAGGAAAAGTTGCAGGCGCTCATGTACAGAAATATTTGAGTGGTCAGGAAAACTGGGATCAGGTTGTCAAGGCCTGCAAAGACCAGTGGAAGTCTATGCGTGCCTCCTAAGGATTTGCAACGGCTCCTGTGCCGAATGAATGCATTTCGATTCATTCGATAGTTTATGGGATAATGACGGAAAGGGGAATTCCCAATGCGGAAAAGCAAAGCAAGGTTTTGGCTGTTTCTGGCGCCTGCACTGGCTGCTTTTATATTGATTGTCCTGATTCCCACTCTGATGGGATTCTGGTATGCTTTTACAGACTGGAATGGAATTTCGGAAAATGCACGGTTTATTGGTGGGCAAAATTTCATAACGATTTTTCACGATTCGATTTTTCTGCATGCGTTTGGATTTACGGCGTTATTTGCCCTGCTTGCGGTTGTTTTAGTCAATGCCGTTGGCTTTGCTCTGGCAATGTTTGTGACCCAGAAATTCCCAGGCGCCACGGCCCTGCGAGGAATTTTCTTCATGCCAAACCTGATCGGCGGCCTGCTGTTAGGCTTTGCATGGCAGTTCATTTTCACTTCCATTTTTACGGCGATTGCAAAGGCGACCGGTTGGAATTTCTTGCAGGGATGGCTTTCAGACCCACAGACCGGTTTCTGGGGGCTTTTGATCCTGACCGTCTGGCAGCTTTCTGGTTACATGATGATCATTTATATTGCGCAGATCCAACAGATTCCCGATTCTATTTTGGAAGCAGCCCGCATGGATGGTGCTGGCGCCGGCAGTATGCTGGTACATATCACGCTGCCACTGATGATGCCGGCTTTTACAATCGGCCTGTTCATGACCATTTCCAATTCCTTTAAAATGTTTGACCAAAACTTGGCGTTGACGGCCGGCGGGCCGTACCGTTCCACGGAAATGCTTGCGCTGAATATTTATAACACAGCATTTTCGGAAAACCGTCTGGGTGTCGCGCAGGCAAAGGCAATTATTTTTTTAATTGTGGTGGCGGCAATCGGGATTACACAGTTGATTCTTACAAAGCGGAAGGAGGTTGAAATGTAATGGGAAATGAAGGAATTGTTTCGACAAAGACAGAAATGCATCGGAAAAACATGGTCAAAAAAACGGTGCTTGTGATTGTCGGGATTGCTCTCGGGTTACTGTTTTTGTTCCCAATTTTCATTCTGCTGCTAAATTCCTTTAAGAATCAGCGGGGAATTTTCCTAAATGTGCTGGGGCTTCCGGATGCAAAAACCTTTACGCCGGCGAATTATCCGCAGGCGTTTGAGGCACTGGATTATCTGCATTCTTTCATGAATTCACTGCTCATTACCGTGATTTCCACGGTGCTGATCCTGCTGGTTTCCGCGATGGCGGCATGGGTGCTGGTGCGTTATAAGACGAAAATGAGTTCGGCAATCTTCATTTTGTTTGCGGCTGCCATGCTGGTTCCCTTCCAGTGTGTGATGCTGCCTCTGATGAATTTGAGCAGTACCCTGCACATGGTAAACCGGCCTGGTTTGGTGGTAATGTACGTTGGCTTCGGTACCAGTATGTCCATCATCATGTTCCACGGATTCATCAAGAACATACCGGAGGAACTGGAAGAAGCGGCCACAATTGACGGCTGTAATTCCCTTCAGCTCTTTTTCATTATTGTGGTGCCGATGCTTAAAACCATTATGATTACCGTTGCAATTCTGAATGTCATGTGGATTTGGAATGACTATCTCCTACCGTCCCTTGTGATTAATAAGCCGGGATGGCAGACGATTCCATTAAAGACATATCTTTTCTTTGGGCAGTTCTCCAAGCGCTGGGATCTCGCATCAGCGGGACTGATACTTTGTGTTATCCCAATTGTGGTATTCTACCTTTTCTGCCAGAAGTATATTGTCAAAGGCGTTACAGACGGTGCTATTAAGTAAAATAAAAATCCAACTGCAGTAGACTGCAGCGGAGCCGGATGTGCGCTGTGCACGTCCGGCCCGTGTGCTTTAAGTCTTGCCAATCAATTCATATTTCGAGTTCAAAATATAGGAGGATAAAACTATGATAACACGCTATCAGTTTGGGCGGCCGCTGGAAACGGATGCTGTTGTAAAACAGCTGCCGATACGGCCGGGAAATACCCTGAAAATTCTTGCCGTGCAGGCAAATGGACAGAGCTTTTCTTATGCTTTAGATCAGACAGCCATCGTATATGGATTGGGGGAGACCGTACGCGGAATCAATAAACGCGGCTGGCTTTATCAGAGCAACTGTACCGATGATCCGCAGCATACGGAAGGAAAGCACTCCTTGTATGCGGCTGACAATTTTCTGCTGATTTCAGAAAAGCAGCGGGCATTCGGACTCTTTTTCGATTATCCGGGCAAACTGACATTTGACATCGGCTATACAGACCTTAACCGGATGAACATTTCAGCAGAAAATGCGGATTTAGACCTTTATGTGATAGACGGCAGCAATCCGGAAGACATCGTTCACCAGTTCCGACAGCTGATCGGAAGAAGCTATATTGCGCCGAAGTGGGCCTTTGGCTATGGGCAGAGCCGCTGGAGCTATTGTTCCGAGGACGAAGTGCGCGACGTTGTTCGGCAGCACCGTGTCAATCATATTCCGCTGGATATGGTTTATCTGGATATTGACTATATGGACCACTACAAAGATTTTACTACAAACATCCAGAAATTCCCCAATTTCGCTGATTTTGTGCAGGAAATGAAGCGGCAGAACATTCACTTAGTTCCCATTATTGACGCAGGTGTGAAGCAGGAAAAGGGCTATAGCGTCTGTGAGGAAGGGCTTCAAAAAGGCTATTTTTGTAAAAAGGAAGACGGTACGCCGTTTGTTGGTGCAGTCTGGCCTGGAAAAGCTTATTTTCCGGATTTCCTCAGGCCGGAGGTGCGGGATTGGTTTGGCGAGAAATATCGGTTCCTGTTGGATCAAGGCGTTGACGGATTTTGGAATGACATGAATGAGCCGGCAATTTTCTATTCTGAGGATGGCCTGAAAGCGATGCTTACAGAACTGGAAAAACTGAAAGGCCAGAATCTTGATATAGAAAAAGTAAATCGCTTCAAAGATCTGGTGCTGGGACTTGACAACAATCCAGAGGACTATCGAAGCTTTTATCAGGACTGTCATGGAAGGCACGTCCGCCACGATCAGGTACATAACCTTTATGGTTCCTATATGACACGTGCGGCGGGGGAAGCGTTTGACCGGCTGCGTCCGCAGGAACGCATTCTGCTGTTTTCCCGTTCTTCTTCCGTTGGGATGCATCGCTACGGTGGCATCTGGACTGGTGACAACTGTTCTTGGTGGAGTCATCTGCTGCTGGAAATCCAGATGATGCCGTCCCTCAGCATGTGCGGCTTTTTGTATTCCGGCGCGGATATTGGCGGTTTTAGCGGAGACACTACGCCGGATTTGCTGCTGCGCTGGTTTGCCTTCGGCATTTTCACACCGCTGATGCGAAACCACTCCGCAATGAACACCAGAAATCAGGAAACCTATCGTTTCCCGAAGGAACTCTCTGTATTCAAGAACTTAATCGGCATTCGGTATGCCCTGTTGCCCTATCTGTACAGCGAGTATATGAAAGCTGCGCTGCAGGATGGTATGTATTTTAAGCCGCTGGCGTTTGCTTATCCGGGAGATGAGGCTGCGGCTCAGGTTCAGGATCAGCTGCTTTTGGGGAATGAACTGATGGTGGCACCGGTCTATCAGCAGAATGCTTCCGGCAGGATGGTTTATCTTCCGGAGCCAATGAAGATGATTCGGATGCATTCGGCGGGGGAACTGCAGACAAAAAATATGGAAAAGGGATTCCACTTTATTCCTGTTGCGTTGGATGAGATTGTCTTTTTCCTTCGCCCCAATTGTGTTATCCCACTTTCCACGGGAGGAGAAAGTGTGCCAGAGGTGGATTTTTCTAACTTGCTTTTGCTGGCCAATGTGCAAACGGAAGCTTCCTATTCGTATTACAGTGATGACGGATACGAAAAAGACTATGACAATCCTGCACATTATGCAACCATTTGCACAGATGCGAAAGGTAATTTGTCCGTTAATGGAAGTCTGCCGTTACATGTAAAATTTTGGTGAATAAGAGGGGCTGTGAACTTTTCGTTCACAGCCCCATTGACAACATTTCAACCTTTACTGAAAATCGTGATTATCTTTTTCTTCTTTCTGCAGGCCGTTTGGCTTTTTGTTTTCAGGCTTTGGAATGGTATAAAGATCTGTAAAAGATTCAGCTTCAGATTCCTTGCAGCGATTCCACAAGAAAAGACGTTAATTGTGCATTTTCTTCCATCATTTTTTCATTTATCTTTTTAACTGGTTTGTTAAATGAAAATACGATTGCTGCATAAAGACCTAAAATAATTACTGTGATACCGAAAAGTCTGGCATTTTCAATGCAGAGCATAACCCCTCCGGCAATCGCCATGAGTGTATCAATCATAATGGTCAAGGCAGCACTGGAAATAGTGTCACGAATTTTGGAAGCATCGACAAAACGAGAAATAATTTCTCCAATTTTACGGGTGCCAAAAAAATTCATGGGTAATTTCATTAGGTGTTGGTAAAAGCCGAGAATTAAGGGAATATCAATACGTTGACTAAGATACAGCATCAGTTGTGAGCGAAACGCACTGAGAATTGTCTTGAAAATATAAAGTACAATAATACCAATGGATATGACGATAAGTGTTTGCTTTAAATCGTTTGGCAAAATGGTATCCATTAGGAGCTGGAAGTAAAACGATGTTAATATGCCTAACACCGTAATTAGTAAAGAAGCAACAAAAATATTTGCAAGCAGTTTCTTTTGTGGCTTCAATAAATATAAAAAGCGGGTAAAAGTTCCTTTTGTGTCGTCTCCCTTTTCAAAATTCACATCAGGGACCATGAATATGAGAATGCCCGTCCATTCTTTGAGAAACTCCTCTGGAGACATTTTCACAATTCCTTTGGCTGGATCAGCAATTATCATTTGCTTTTTTGTGATCTTATGAATTACCACAAAATGCAGCAGCTTACCGTCCACCACAACGTGCGCAATGCAAGGTAGGGGAAACTCTGAGGACAGTGCATCCGCCGTGCCCTTTACAGCTTTTGCAGTAAAACCTAATCTTTCCGCGGCCTTTATCATTCCCAAAACATTAGTGCCTTGTTTATCGGTTCCAGCTACTTCCCGTATTTTTGCTATGGAAGTTTTTCGACCGTACTGTTTGGAGATTGTGGCGAGGCACGCAGCGCCGCAGTCTGTAATATCTTGTTGTTTTACGCAATAATACTTCATATTGTTCCCTTGACCTGAACCCCAAAAACTGAACCAATGGAAAAGTTAGTCGCAATATGATAAAATGCAAATGGAGTGATTAACATGAAGTGAACCATAGTCAAGTCAGTAGACACAATTAATAGGGAAAACATTCTAGAAACAG
>ENA-UOOI01001000-UOOI01001000.1-fermentation-metagenome-genome-assembly--contig:-NODE-1000-length-32143-cov-8.075012_pt1 | contig 32143 bp, 24 predicted proteins | sample MGYA00245779_ERZ724027 | MGnify/ENA primary metagenome ERZ724027 (study PRJEB28704, sample SAMN03018318) | fermentation metagenome | biome: anthropogenic terrestrial biome; feature: soil; material...
TGTGTGGTTACTAGTATGTGAACACAGTTTATTCTCCTCGTCACTTGCTTGTGAACACAAATTAGAATCCGTGGTAACTGCGTCATTTGACTTCTTGGCATTCTTTCGTTTCGGTTTAAACTTACCGCCATCTCGGCTGTCTGTCAATCCTGTTTTATAAACGAATACGAGTTTATGGGGGTCAATCGTGCCATCTTCTTCGACACCACCTACGATTACTTTTTCTACAATGCTTTCAAAAACATAGCGGTCAAATTCATCAAGCACTTGGTTGTTCTGCAATGTCTTTCTAAACTCAGCCAACCGCTTTTTCATAGTATGTTCGCTATCCAAGGAATTTTCTAAAGATGTACGCTCCGTTAATAATTCATCTAGCTTCAATGATATTTCAGTGAATTTCATCTCGTAAGTATCTTTGTCGATTTTTTCATCTAATCTCATATCAACTAAATTGCTCTTTTTCTTGTCTAAGGTCGCAATCTTCTTTTGAATTTTATTGAATTGCTTCTCAACACTACTTTCATTCAGCGTTTCATCTAGCTTTTTCAAGAAATCTTCCATTATATCCTTGTTACCATTGCACAACTGACGATAGCTTTCAACAAAGGCTTTCTCTATGGCTTCTTCTGGGATTCCCTTACTATGAGGACAATGTTTCTTACCTTTTTTAGTAGACACAACACATTGCCAAATATCTTTTTTATACTGGCTACTGCTGTGCCATTTTCTTCGAGTAAGTGTTCCTCCGCAAAATCCACATTCCAGCATACAACTAAAGGCATATTTGCGACTATACTTTTGACGTTTTACAGTGCCGTCATTTGAAGCGTGTGATCCTCTCGGAATACTACGCTTCTTTAGTATCTCTTGAGCTTTCTCAAAAACTTCCTCGGTGATAATTGGTTCGTGATGATTTCTCAAATAGAATTGGTCTTCTTCACCATAATTGGCAAGTCGGCGTTTAGAGATAGGGTCAACTGTAAATGTCTTACCTAGTAAAATATCTCCTTTGTACTTTTCATTTTTGATAATTCCTAAGACCGTTGATTCAGCCCAGTTACTACTACCACGCTTTGTCTTATATCCAAGATTTTCAAGCTCTCTACCAATGACGCTTCCGCCTGCTCCCTCAATATATCTATTAAAAATATATTTTACGATTACAGCTTCTTCTTCATTGACAGTGATACTTTTATCCTCTGGGTGATAATCATAACCAAGGCAACCTTGGAATCCAACCAACTCACCACGGCTCATCTTCATTTTCAAACCTTTTTTAACATTGGCAGATATATTTTCTACTTCCTGTTGTGCCACTGAACTTAGAACTACAAGTAACAATTCGCCGTCCATAGTTAAGGTATTGATTTTTTCATCTTCAAAATAGACTGCAATATTCTTTTCCTTTAGCATACGAACATATTTCAATGTATCCAGCGTATTCCTAGCAAACCTTGAAATAGACTTGGTTATCACCATATCAAGTTCGCCGTTCATACAATCGTTAATCAGCCGTTGAAAATCTGTCCGCTTATCAACTTGTGTTCCTGTGATAGCTTCATCAGCATAAATATCAGCAAATACCCAATCCTTATTCTTCTTGATTAGATTTGTATAATAGGTAACTTGTGACTTATAACTGTTTAGCTGGTCTTCGGAATCGGTACTAACACGACAATACGCTCCTACTCTTAATAATTGTAGACTATGGGTTTTGTTTCTATCTGTTATTGTACGATTCGCTTTAATAATTTCTATTTCTGTCATATACCATCACCTCTTATTTGTATTCCTTTTATAGTGTTTATTATAATGCGAATCGAGACACAATTCAAGCAGTAATATTAGAAACAATCCCATAGTCCTTTTTTAGTCGCTGTTCCATCTTCTGATATTCCTTGTCGCTTATTAGACCTTTATTATAAAGCTGTTTTAACATAGCTAATTGCATACTATATTCTAACAACTGCATTTTCATAAATCAGCTCCTTTCATTTCGGTAGTCTTCATACATAGCCAGATGGTCTAGGAAAACCCACGGGAATTTCACCTCTGCTCAAACTCGGAGTAGCTACCCAATGCGGTGAAGCGTTCAAGGTAGGAGTATCATTATGGCAATCTGTAAATCACGGCTACTTCAATTTCCAAGATTGAAGATTGTAGGTCAAATAAGTATCGCTCGTTCAAAAGAATTCATGGCGTATTTGCTTACACAGCTTATTACAGATTGAATGTGTCTGGCTATGCTATTCAGTTGTCAAAGAGCGAATCGGCGTTTGTTTGCCTATCAAGGATCACAATGACTTGTGAAACTTGATAGACAAATAATTTTTAATAGTTCCCCATGCACCAATGCATTTTTTCGATACATGGGGAGAGACAGTTGTTAAATTAGCTCAAAATTGAGAACCGCCATAATCAGCTTGGTATCCAATACCCGTTTGATTTCAGGCTCTACATGAATATAGGGATTACCAAATTCATCAAACAAGGTTTTCTGTGAGAGCTTAATCATGTAATGTTCAAAGTGCTTTAAAATCTGGTTCATAGCCATAATGTCGCCTTGAACCGCCAGCACAATGATTGGGAATGGTAATACGTTCTGCTTATTCATTTTTATGTTCCTCCATAAATTTCCGTAATTCGTCCAGAGCATTTTCTTTGTGATAATGAACGGTACTTTGTGCAAGATTCATCATTGAAGCAATGTCCATTTCTTTCATATCCAGAAAATACGAAAGTAAGATGATGTCTTGCCGTCTTTTTGAAAGTGATTCGATTGCCTGTGCAATCAGAACATTTTCAATCGGTATCTCGTAATCAAATGCTGTAAAGAAGATACATTCTGCTTCGTAGTTATCCAGACTACATAGCTTTGCTAGATCGTCTGGTGTCAGTGCTTCTAAAGAAACGAAGCGATTTTGCCAGCGTCGATTATCTTCATAAATGGTTCTTGCTTGATTCCGCAGGACTGTTTTACAGAAGCTATCAAATTGATGTTCGATAGTCTTTTCATAATCAGAAGTATTCGCCATAAAGTTCACCCCCTTTCCGCTTTGCAAAGGTGAGCTATCCTCTGCTCATTCCTATCACTGACGAAAGGGGGGAAATAATCGAAAATGCTGAAAAAAAGTTCAAAAAAATACACACTTAAACCAAACGGTTAAAATGTGTATATTACTATTGGGCTTAGTTAATTGTATATTTAAATAGCCACATACTAGCATTATGATATCCTCCTCAGAAGCTATCTGCCTTTATATGGAATTAAGACCATAACAAAAAAACGATAGCCTTAGTTAACTATCGCTTGAAAGCACGCATAAAAAGGTAACTCCCAAATGATAGTTTTTTTTTATTATCATCTGGAAGTCATGCTTTATTCTGTTACCCTATTTTGGTCATGATATGCTTTAGAATTCGTACATTTAGATTCTTTCATAGTAAATTCATTAATATAGCAAAAAAACTTCCCTGTTATCCAGCTAATTATTGATTGTAAGGAACTCGATAATAATTTTTGAAAAAGTCTTCTAGAGTCACTATTTTGTATTTCAAAGACTTTATCAATCTTTAGCTGGACAAAAAAACAGTTCATATTTCTTCATACTTATCTTGTCCATCAAATTATCAGGCGGTTGTATTATAAACAATAGATACTTCAGCTAGTGTTTATAAATCAAAGCAATTAAGACAGCTATTCCACTGATTTCAGAGCCTCCAACATATCAACATTTTTTAGTCTTCGATATACGATAAATCCAAGTAATCCCGTGATAATTATGGTAATGATTGCGGGAATAATGAAGTTTGTCGGCCACATTCCAGGATTAAACATCGTGTTATCAGGCGGCACTGCATTTAAAATATAGGAATGAAGCAACGCTCCAAAACCATACCCCACCAAAATTCCTAACAACGATAGGATAATCGTTTCACGATAGATATACATCGTTACCTCATTACTATAAAAACCCAGTACTTTAATCGTGGATAGTTCTCTAATTCGTTCAGAAACATTGATATTCGTCAAATTGTACAAAATTACGATTGCCAATGCTGCTGCTACTAAAATCAATACAAACATAATTTGGTTTAGTGAATCCACTACACCATCGATGTGAGACATTTGAGATGTATTTTGTACTACACCTTTCACACCTGCTTGATCCATGAATTTAGCGGCTTCTTTCTTCGCATTTGCAATGCTTCGTTTCGATAAAGTAACCATATACGCATTCGTATGATAGTCTTGACCAAAATCTTTTTGATAAGTTTGTTTATTCATAAACATAAAGTGTCCGATATACATTTCAGTTATTCCGCTAATTTTCACGTTATGTTCTTCGTTGTTCTCATCATTAACTGTAAACGAGTCACCAACACCCAGACCTAATAATTTGGCTAGTCTTTCTGAAATAACAACACCGTTTCCAGAAATGTCTAGTTTCTCTCCAGTTTTACGATTTCCAAGATGAATATAGTCGGATAGCTCCGATGTTTTTGCTGGTACGATCAATGTAATTTCTTGTTCATCTTTATTGGCTCCGGCAATTTTTGTGACTTGCTCAAAGAGAATCGAACTTTCATTTTTGATATCCTCTGATTTTAATGCTTTTTGAAGTCCTTTTTTTTGCGAAGTCGTCATATAATTGTTCTGCGCAACAATCAGATCATAGTGGATCAAATCACCAAACTGACGTTGACTCACGCCTGAAATCGAATTTTGAACGGCAAGCCCTGTAAACAATAACGCTACTGAACCACAAACACCAAACACTGTCATTAGCATTCTTCTTTTATAGCGAAAAATATTACGTGCTGTAACTTTTTGAGTGAACGATAGTCTATTCCAAATTGGCTTGATACGTTCTAACAAGATCTTAGCCCCAGCTACTGGTGGTTTAGGTAATAGAAGTCGAGCTGGTCGTTCCGTCAACTCCCGTTTGGCGACGATCGTCGCTGGCAATACCGCAACCGCTATTGCTAAAAGTAGAGCAATTAGAGTTACAACTGGATAAAAATGCAATTGAATCGATGGCAAAGTAAAGCCAGTCCTATATGCGTCGTAGACGATATAAGGCAATAACAAATGTCCTGCGACAGTTCCGATCAAAGCACCGATTACACTGGAAGTTAACCCATAGACAACAAATTTTTTAAGGACATCCTGATTAGTATAGCCTAAAGCTTTCAAGGTCCCAGCGTTGATTCGTTCTTCATCAACAAAACGTGTCATTGTCGTCAGAGTTACTAAAGCTGCAACAAAGTATAAGAAAATCGGAAAAATATTCGCTAGCGAACTAACGATTTTAGCAATACTATCATAAACCTTATAGCCATCAGATCCTGGAATTTCCCGACGAGAATTCACCGAATAGACTGGTAACTCAAGATTTGTTAATGCTTCTTGAGCATCCTTTAACTTTGTTTCATTCTCGGCTATTTCCTTTTCTGCTTTCGGCAATTGATCTTTAAACTCTTGTTGTTTCTCATCATATTCCGTTTGTTTTTCCTTTAGTGTTATTTTCGCTTCAGCTAGCTGTTTTTCTCCTTCTGCTTTTTGAGTAGCAAGTTCACTCTTTCCAGAAGCTAGCTCCGCTTGTTTGTCTGCTAATTCTGAACGAGCTTGCGCCAATTTATCAACATTTTCCTGATATTCTGCTGATTTTTTGTTGAGGGTTTCTGCACCATCTGCCCATTGTGACAGACCATCGTAGTATTGTGATTGCTTCGTATTGAAGGTCTGTACTCCTTGATTGTAAGCATTTAAGCTTATTTCGTATTCTGTAGTTTTCGTCTGCAATTGTTTTTCTGCAGCGGCTAGTGTTTGTTGCGATCCTTCTATTTGAAGCACCCCCGCAGAATAATCCTGTTTACTTGCTGCTAGTTGATCTTTCCCCTGTTCTAAAGCAGCACTACCAGCATTCAGTTGTTCTTGGGCAGCGGCTAGCTTCGCTTCATTGGCTTGGATTTCATTCAAAGTGCTTTGAAGCTCCGCTTTTTTCCCATCTAGTTCTTGCTGACCTGCATTTAATTGCGTGATCCCTGGATCATAAGTATTCTGAATAAATTGATCTAATGAGCCTTGTGTAGTACTCAAAATTCCTTGAGCAGCGGCTAGCTCATCTTCAAGCTGTTTTTTTTCAGCCTCAGAAATTTCCGGTTGCTGTAAATCTTGCTGAAGCTGGGTAATTTGAAGCTGGACTTTTTCAATCGCCATGACATATTGCTGTTTACCATCCTCCAACTGTTTGCGAGTTTGATCAATTTCTGCTTGTTTTTGCTGAACTTGAGAATTGCTGGTGGAATAGGTTGTTTTTGCTTGATCTAATGCTGTTTTATTTTTAGTATATTCAGCTTCTCCAACAGCAAGCTCTTTTTCTTTAATTGAAAGTTGATTTTCTGCCTCTTGAATGTTCTGTTGAATAACTGACATCTTTTCTTGATTAGCGGCTAATTCTTTGTAACCAGCTATCAGCTGCTCTCTACCTGTTTGTATTTGTGCTGCACCACTTTGCAGCTGAGAGTTTGCACTATTCAAATCATTTTGAGCTTGTATTAATTGGATCTTCCCTTGTTGAAGGGTATCCCAATTAATTGCAAGGCTATTTTTTCCACTGTCTAATTGAAGATTTGCACTGTTCAATTGTTCTTGCGCTAAAGCGATCGTTTGAGTCGCCGTGGCTATTTGAGCAGCTCCATTATCGATTTGAGCTTGACCGTTGGAAACTGCACTATTTAGTTTTTCTTCATTTTTCTCGATTTCTTTTTTACCATCACCCAATTGTTCTTGGGCATCAGCTAATTGTTTTTCTGCATCTTTTAATTTTTGTTTACCCTCTTTGAGTTCTGTTTCACCATCGGTAATTTCTTTTTGAGCATCTGCTTTAATCTCAGACAAACGTTCTTCTGGTTGATTCTCTAACAAATTTTCTAGCTGCTTTTTGTGCTTTAAAACAAGATTCGTGTACTTTTCACTATAAGGATTTAAACCAGTGGTATCTTTGAAGGTCATTCTAGCCATCATATAGATATCGGAATCAAATGTATCTGAGGGTACGATAGCATAGCCATTCAAAGTACCTGTTCCTACTGTTGTTTGACCCAGATTCTCTGGGGCGATCATTTCACTGGAATCAACAAACCCCGTTATCTTGAATGTATGTTGTTTCAAGACAGTATTTCCAGAAGCATTTTTTGGTTCTTCAATCGTGAGTGTATCGCCAATCTTATAGTGTTTTTTTTGAACTGTATCTAAAGCTATTTCATTTTCTTTTTCAGGAAAATGTCCACCCTCAAGTTTGTATTGCGAAATCTTTTTTGTTTGAGAAAAAATCCGCAAACTCTTTTCTGAGTCTTTGATCGTGACATCTTTTAGATAGCCATACTCTAGATCTTTAACATTTGAGGCTTTGCTGATTACTGCTTGATCTGATTGATTCAATCCATAATCACTCATGACAGCTAAATCTAAAGTATTCTGTTTTTCAAAAAAAGATGCACCCGTTTTTTGCATATCTGGTCCCGTTATTTGTAGACCGACTAAGGCAAACGATCCTAAAGCTAATAGCGCCATGATAGAGAAAAAACGACCTTTTGACTTTCGAATAGATTTCCAAACGTCATGCCATAATACTTTCTTACTCAATTTCGTCACCTACCATTCTAAATCTTCAATATCCATCGGCTGTGAATTCACCTTCGTTTGTTTTACTTTACCGTCATGAATTTCAATCAAACGATTTGCAATAGGTGCTATTGCTGCATTATGCGTTACGATGACAACAGTGGCACCTTCCACACGACTTTTATCTTGTAATATTTTTAAGACTTGTTTGCCGGTCTTATAATCCAGTGCACCCGTCGGTTCATCACACAATAAAAGTTTAGGATTTTTTGCAACTGCACGGGCTATTGCTACCCGCTGTTGCTCTCCACCAGATAATTGAGCTGGAAAATTATTGATTCGATTACCTAACCCAACTTCTTTTAATACTTCAACAGGATCCATGGCTTGTTCCACAATTTCTGAAGCCAGTTCTACATTTTCTTTCGCAGTCAAATTTGAAACCAAGTTATAGAATTGAAAAACAAATCCTATGTCATTTCGACGATAAGTTGTTAGTTGTTTCGCATCATAATTCGCAATATCTTTTCCATCGATAATCACTTGTCCATCATCGTTACTATCCATACCACCTAAAATATTTAAAACGGTTGATTTTCCTGCACCTGAAGCACCTAAGATAATCACTAGCTCGCCTTTTTCTATCTCAAAGGTAATTCCGTCATTCGCAGTAATCACCGTATCGCCCGTTTTATAGCGTTTATAACTATCAATCATTTCGATGTATGCCATTTTTTATTCATTCCTTTCTTTTTATTCCATAAGCCCATTTTTAGACACTTGTAAAAAAGCAACAAATGAATATTACAAAATATATTTTTAAATAACAAGTGACACTTACAATTACTTGTCTAATATTTTACTCATTTCTATTTTTGTCCATTTTTCCACTGAACACTTTTAGACATTTGTAAAATATTATAGTCGGTGATATATTTGAGTTAGAAAGGTACTGAGATATATTTTAGAATGAGGCGATTTTATGAGCATCAAGAAAATTACCTTTTCAAAAGTGACAGATGCAGAAATCAATGATCTAAAAACACGGTTAGCCAACACGCGTTTTATCCCTAATATTCCTGCATCTGATCAGTGGTTAGGGATGGATAAAGAAGCCGTCTGCGATTTGCTTGATTATTGGCGAAACAACTATGATTACCGAATATGGGAGGAAAAATTCAACAGTCTTCCTTGGTATGAAGTTGACTTAAATGGAAGCAGGATAAATTTTATTCATCTCTTTGCAGGCGAAAATAAGAAAACCGTCGTCTTGCTTCATGGTTGGCCAGATTCTTTTTTACGCTATTGGAAACTTATACCGCTGCTAAAAGACTATAATGTGGTGATCCCTGCTTTGCCAGGCTATCCTTATTCTTCCGAAAGTTTTATAGAAACCCGTTTTGAGAAAATGGCAGATGCATTTAAACAAATGATGGATGAACTAGGCTACGAAAAATACGTGGTCTCAGCAGGTGATATCGGCAGCGAGATCCTCAATTACTGGGCTTATAAGTATCCTGAGAAAATAAGTTGTCTTCATATAGTAGACGCCCCCCAACAAAGTATCTAAAAAGCAATCCGATCAAGTTACTTTTTACTCGCAATGGACGAAGTATTATGAAGTTAGGTCTTAATTGGTTTAGATACGATGGCGCTTATTATCATGAACAGGGAACACGCCCTAATACATTGGGAATAGCTTTAGGCGATTCTCCCGCAGGATTATATGCATGGATCTCTGAAAAATTGTTTTTATGGACAGATAATAAAGGAAACCTCGAAAATGTTTTTACAAAAGAGGAATTATTGACTTGGATTTCAGTTTACTGGCACACAAAAACGATCAATACCTCCTTTTCACCTTATATAGATGGATTAAGGATGAACCCTTTAGGAAAGAAGATTCTTGTTCCAACCGTTTTTTCTGTGTTTCGCAAAGATGTAGCTTTACCAAAAAAATCGATTGCTAAACCTTTTTATAAAAATTTGATTTACTTCGAAGAGGGGTTGCCGGGAGGACATTTTGCGGCTTGGGAAAATCCTATAGAGTATTTTCGTGTTTTAAAAATTGCTTTAAATTATGAAGGTTGACACAACTCATTAATAAAGGAGAGAACTACTATGGAGATTGCAATCATTACCGGAGCTTCATCAGGATTAGGAAAAGAATTTGTGGAAGCTGTTCTTGATAAATATCGGTCTTTAGACGAAATTTGGCTGATCGCTCGTCGAAAAGAACGGATGGAGGAACTTGCTGCATTCTATCCAAATCAAAACTTTCGAATCTTACCGTTAGATCTATCTGTAGAAGAGAGTTTTGTAGAATTTGTTCGCCAATTGAAAGAACACAAACCCTTAGTCAAGTTACTGATTAATAACGCTGGTTTAGCCATCAGCGGACCTTTTAGGGAAGCGGATATTCTAAAACAAGTACAAATGGCTTCGCTGAATATGTTGGCACCTATGATTTTATGTAATTTAACCCTTGATTATATGCAAAATGGCAAAAGCAATATCATCAATGTCTGCTCGGTTTCCGCTTTTGCTCCTACACTAAATCAAGTAACTTACAGTGCGACAAAAAGTTTTTTGCTTAACTTTTCACGAGGTCTTAGAGAAGAGCTAAAAGACTCTGGAATAAATGTGTTGGCCCTTTGCCCAGGTAAAATGGCAACTGAGATGTTAGGAAATCCGCAGAAACAGACTGCGCATCTCTCTGCTCAGGCATTTCTTCCTTTCTTAGATACCAAAAAATTAACAAGGCAATCACTTCGTCTCGTCGAACAAGGGCGCGGCGTTTATACACCTGGACTAGCATATAAAGCTTATAGAGCAATAGCAAAAGCAATACCGCATGACATTATCATGAAATTCTCTAAAGTACAGTAAACAAAAAGATGCACGCTCATTATTCAATCGAGTTCGTGCATCTTTTTATTTCAAAGAACCGTTATGCTCTTTTCGGGGATAATGCTGCTGGTCCATGCAATAAGATGGAATGTAATAACGGACTCCAAGCGTTGCGGTGGACTTTAGGTTCTTTTCCTTCTGATATACGAATCATTTGCTGCACATAATAACTGATACCAATATAAGATCCTATCTGGCTATCGAGTTTTTTGATGCCCGTGGTCAACATGGGAAATGGAATAGGTTTATATTTTCCGACTTTTATGAGATTAGGTAATTCCGGTTGCAACACCAATGACCGCGACAAGCCGATCATCGCGATCTTGGTATGATTGATCGCTTCTGCCATGTCTTCTTCTTTGCGAAAACCACCAGTAACAGCAACGGGGATATCGACTAGTTCACTGATTTTTTTCGCATGATCGATGAAAAATACTTTGTCTTCACTTATCGGCATCGGGTGTTCATAATCACCACCCGAAATTTCAATCAAGTCCAAACCTAGTTCTGCCATTTTTTTCACGACTACGATTGAATCATTTGCAGAAAAACCGTCTGCTTTGAAGTCTGTTGAATTGATTTTCAACGCGATCGGAAAGTCATCTCCTAAGGCGCTTCTCATCTCTTGATACATTTCCACTAAAAAACGCATACGATTCTCAAGTGAGCCGCCATATTCATCGGTTCTTTGATTATCATAAGGCGAAAGAAATTGACTAACTAAATATCCATGAGCGCCATGTATCTCCACACCAGTAAACCCAGCTTTTTTAGCGATAACAGCGGTATTGACAAACCGGCGAATCAATTGGTGGATTTCTTTTTTAGTTAGCGCTCTTGGCGTATTGAATGCTTTTCCATAGTTTCCTGCTATAGGCACTGCGCTCGGCGCTACTGGCTGCTTTGTGATCGTTTTAGGGCTTTGTTTTCCTGGATGATTGATCTGCATCCAGATATGAGCACCGTTTTGACTGCCAGCCGCCGCCCATTTTTTCAGGATAGGTAAATCTCGTTCATCTTCAACGACTACGTTTCCGGGTTCTCCCAATGCGGTCCGATCGACCATAATATTCCCAGTCAACAGCAACCCGGTTCCGCCCTCTGCCCAACGCGTATAAAGCCGTACTAATGCTTCATTCGGCTTATTTTCTTTTCCAGCCATCAATTCACTCATTGCGCCTTTTAAAAACCTATTTTTTATTTTCGTTCCATTTGGCAAAGTAATGGGAGAAAATAGTTTATCGATTCCCTTGTCTGTCATATTGTGTTACCTCCTTAAATTTATTATCAGTTAAAAGTATTGCTCAAAATAGATTCTACCGAACAAATTTAGACGGTTGCAAAAAACCTAATTAAATGATATATTCTCTTTAAACTCATTTCAAGTAACAGTTTGTTTAATATGTTCGTATTTAGACAAATGTCTTATATTACAAAAATCTTTACTAATTAGACGGGAGACAGTTCTATGAAATATGATCTAAATAAAAAGATGACTCGTGGTGCCAAGCGTACTTTGGAAGATTTTTCATCCACGATGTTTAAATTACTATCTGAAAAGAACTTTGAAGAAATCAATATTAACGAACTTTGTAAGATCAGTATGTATCCTAGAGCTACATTTTATAACTATTTTGATGATAAATATGATTTATTGGATTATTGCTGGTATGTTTTGAGTGAAGAAATCAAACTGGATGAATTTTCTGACTTGCCTGCTGAAAAATTGTTAACTATTTATTTTGATCGAATTTATGATTTGTTAGCCAAAGAAGATAGGATGTTAACAAAAATATTACGGCATAATGACTTGAACAGCGTAGTGGGAATGAGTTTTATCAATTACTTGAAAAAACAAATGCGGCATATTTTCTTTTCCTGCATCCAAAATCATTCTGAAGTCCGAAACGCTATCCCTGTTCCAATTGAGTTGGTAGCAGATCACTACAGTAATACTTTGCTGATAGTACTGGAGTGGATTTTCTTCAAACAAAAAGGAACAAGCAAAGAACAAGGGCATCATTATTTAGATTACTTGTTAGAAAATATTCAATAAACATTAAAATAAAATATGGCTTCATAAATAATATCTTCACTCATCTTATGGAAAGTTATCTTCAATAAGTCAGATAATTATCATTTGTGATATCCATTAGTAAAATTTAAGTATCTAAATTTCGAGGAATATTCTACAAAAAAATAAAATACGCTTGTTTAATTATTATTTTCAAGTTATAACTAAAAGAAGTAGAAACCAGTTCTAAGAATGTGTTAAAAACTGGTTTCTAGCTCTAATAACTACATAATAATCTTCCAATTCTCGGCTTTCTCTAGCATTAATTCATACTGTGAGAACTGTGTCGCTTTGGTTTCTTGGTCTAAATATTTCACGGTCACAACCACTGTCACTTTGTTATCTTTCATAGTGTAGACAGGATTTACCAGTTCCGCAAATGCATAGTCCTTATTGATGGTTGGCAAGGCATTATTGCTGACGTAGTATGCCAGTTCCTTATCTGTTGCCTTTGGATAGAGCTTGAAAAATGTTTCTAAAAAGCTATTGATTTCTCCACTCATCATAGCGTCCACCGTACCGTCACTTTCTACCTGCTTTGGTTTGTAGTCGGATTTCTCTGGCTTGCTACTCATGGTTGGATTTTGCACAATCACCATATCACCAGCTTTATCCATATGAACAATAACGGTATAAGTAGAAAGTACATTTTTCTTGGCTTCCCCCTCGGTTAATTGTTGTTCTACCGAGAATAACACCTTAAAGTCGGTGTCGTTTACCTCTGATACATTCCATATCTGCACCTTTCTAACAGCGGAGCTAGTAGGAATATCCCCTCGCACCATATCAGCGTTTAAGAGCTGTAAATCTTCGGTGAGATAATGCTTTAAGCGTTCGTTTCGCTTATCAATGGCTTCTTGGCTTTGTTGCCACGAGAAGTATTCGCTGGCGAAAGATTCCACGTAGCTTTCTACCTTATTGGTATCAACTATCTGCTTTTCAATGACTTCTTTCTCATGGACGGTGTGCATATCAATAGCGGTAAAGTTCTTATATACTCCAAAACTGACACTACCAATCAGTAATACCCACAGAGTGATTGTCAGCTTCTTATGCGTTCCCACCTTAACAGTGGGAATCTTTTTTTGCTTCTTCGGTTTCGGTTCTTTTTTGGTTCGTTCGATTTTTAGTTTCATCTTATCAAATCCTTTCTTATCGGTTTATCACTCGACCAGCTCCAATTAAATGAGCTTGCCAATAACTACTGTTCAAATCGGCATAACCAATCGGATCGCCTGCGTGAAACATCTGGTTATTGCCTACATAAATACCTACGTGCGTGACATAACTACCTGCATTGTAGGTAGAGTGGAAAAATACCAAGTCACCAGCTTTGGCTTCGGACATGGGTATATGGGTTGTTGCGTCATATTGCGCTTGGGCGACACGAGGTAACTGGATTCCAGCTTTGCCATAACACCACTGAACAATGCCAGAACAATCAAAGCTGGTGCTCGGTGAAGCACCACCAAAGACATACGGATAGCCCTCATATTTTAGAGCTTCGTTCATGATGGCTTGCACGGTTTCATCATCAAAGTGGGCTGGACTTAGGTATTGTTTTACCAACATGACGTAAAACATATTTCCGTAGTTGTACCGCCAGCCCCCATTGATGGGTATGGCGATTGGGTTAGGATAATCAACTTTCTTTCCACCAGCTTTATCCCTTGAAAAACTTTCTGCCAGTGCAAAGGTGTATTTCTTACCGTTCTTTGCTACATAGTTTAGGAATCCGCCACCATAGTTATAGCTTTGAATCACGGAATCAATATCACAGCCAAGGCTTTCCGCACTGGCTAATAATTCACTAAAATACTTACAACCTTGTTTGATGGATTCCCCGGTACTCAAACTGTTAGGTGGTAGTCCAAGGGATTCGCTGGATTGCATGACATCTTCCGCAGTACCGCCAGATTCCACTTGCATAATTGCCAAAATGTAATTGACGTATTCTTCAATGCCAAATTCCTTGCAATACTTCACCGCCATAGGTTTGTGTTTTAAGACTTCCGCTGATACATTCAGACCACCATTTTCTAAATCAAATCCACCACTGGAACTATCGTCAGAATCCGCAAATACCACCACCATAAAAAACAGTAGACCAAAGAATAGGGAAAATACCACACCAGAGATAGCCACGTATTTTAGCTTCATTTCTTACGCCCTCTGGTGGTTGTGTTTTTCTTCGTCGTTCTGGTGGTCTGCTTTTTAGTAGATTGATTTTCCTTTACATTGGTTACTCTGGTTGGTTCTTTGGGTGTCGTTGTCCGATTGTCAGATGGACGGTTCTTAATGACTGGCGGTTTTGGTGGGTGCTTGTCAACCTGCACATTTTCACGGCTAATCGTTGGTGTCCGACCAGAGCTTTCCGTTTTTGGCATTGGTGGTGTCGCCGTCACAGGTCTAGTCGGTTTGGTTTCCGTGGTTGCTGGTTTGGTTCTAGTATCAGTGGTAGTTGGAACAGGTTTATTACGATTCTCGTAGTCACGTTGATACTGGCGTTGACGCATAGAATACATAGGTTCAGTCTTATCTTTATCCTGCTTCGCCTTATCCAGTTCAAGACGTTTCTGTGCAAGATTGGCTCGTTTCTGGTTACGGTTCTCGGCTCGTTCTTCCTGCTTTTGCTTTCTGGTTTCCGTCACCGACTGGGTAAAATCAGACGCATTTTGCACAAGGTCACGTTTGCCCTTATGAAGTGCATACTTCACATTGGTAGGAGCGTTTTTCACCTGTTCGGTCATATCCTTGGCTTTATCCACCACACGATTTTTGGTGTCCATGACTTGACCTGTTTTCTCACCGACTTTTTGCCCCATAGAGCGTGATTTAGTTGTCGGCTTCGTCGGATTTCCTCTTGTCGTTGAGCTACCAGCGGTAGAGCCGTTTGTCCGTTCATGATTGGCTTTCGTGATTTTCGCCGTAGTATCTTTTGGTGCTTTACTACTTGGAGATTTCCCAATGGCGTGATTGACGCTTCGTTGTAACTTCCTTGCTTGTCGGTTCATAAACATACGAGGTCTACGGAAAATACGCCGACCGACGTTCTGGGAGTCGTTGCCTTGTAGGGCAAACATACTCATGATGTCACCCAGCTTAAAGTAAATCCCAGCGAACGTGACTATCTGTAAGAACATAATCATAAAGAATGGTGAGCTGGCAGAAATGGAGTACAACATAGTAGAAATACTAAATGCTACGGTAATAATCAGCGTAATACCAGCTCGTGTCATAATCACATTGAATAACTTGGTAATAGCTCGTTTGCTCATACCCTCAAAACTTGGAATCATACTAAGTAAAAAGCTAATGGGTAGAAACATGGCAAAGATGATAAAAAGTACCTGCGAAAATATCATGATTCCAGTCAGCAGGAATACGAATATCGAAATTCCGATATTGAAAATAAAGAGGAAGAATACCGTACCAAGTCTGGAAATGGTATTTGTAATGGTTAAGTTCTTATTGTCTTTATCCTCGATTTCTTCAATGACTATATCTTCTCTATCTTCGCCGTTGTTGGTGTCTGGAGTGGTCGATAATAAATTCTCTACCCGATCAGCACCAAGAGCGTCAACGTCGGTTGAACCAAATTGTAAGAGTAACCACGGTTGTTTTACCTGTACCGAAAACAAGCTGTCACGAATCATGTCTACGCTATCTTTGCCTTGGCTGTTGGTATCTGGTAAGACAATCTTTGTACCTACATCAAGGCTGGCATTGCTCACATCTTTGGAAAAATCGTTAATCTTGCCAATGTAGTCTGGAGCATAGGCAATGAATGAAGCCGATACGATAAAAACTACTACAAAATTTAAGACTGCTCGGACTGCCTTCGTGGTTTCACGTTTCAATAGTCCTGTGTAGGCAACATAGATTCCCAGCACTAGAATAAGAATTAGTAGGAATCCCACATAAAAGCCAGAACTAGAAAATCCTGACCTTGTTACACCAGCAATGGTTTGAATATTCTTGCCGATAGAATCAGCGGTCTTGCCTACAAAGTCTAGGCTGTATGCTTCTTGTACCAAGTAGCCTGTGGCATTGGATAGGTATAGTGAGATTGTCCAGATAAAGTTGGTGATGGCATATAAGCCATACATGACGGATTTTCCAAGTCCGTCCGACCAGTTCCACGGTAGCCAGCCCCAGCTATTATCAACGTAGAAATCAAGCTGGTAATTGGATAGCCCATACTTGGAATACTCATTGGCGGTATTGATGGTATCGTCCACTAAGCCAGTCGCATGAGCCACCGTACCGACGCTGGCAAGCATAAAGATAACCGCAACTACGGCGACGACTGCTAAACTTACAAATCGTAACATTTTCTTGGGTAAGGGTTGTTGTTTTCGTACTTGCTTTTTCTCGGCTTTCTTTTGAGCTTTTTTCTGCCGTTTAATCAATCGTTCCTTTCGTTTACTTTCTTTATCCGTCATTATTCCACCTCATTTCTCACAGGAGGTCTGGTATCAAAGGCATGGAGTAGTTCTTCAAAGATTGGGTGGAACTGCATAACCCCAACACGACCATACAAATCGGAAATCAAACATTGTCCGTTTTCCAATTCTCGTAATCGTTTTTGATTACTTTCATCTTCTTTATCCACACCGAAGAACTCTAGCGTTTTCTTGATTTCCACTAAGTCCGTGGAACGGAACGCAAATTTCAGACCGATATTATTTTTCATCTTCTCGTCCAGTAAATCGTCCGCATTTTGGGTAACAAAATAGACCCCAGCGTTCATGGCTCGTCCAGCTCGTACTAGCTTCATGGATAAGGTCTTTCCTTGGGCGACTTGTAAGAAGCTCCACGCTTCGTCAAGGTCTACGATTTTAAAGATGGAACGGTCAGAATGAATGAAGTCTAGGGCAAAGGTACTAATGACAATCAGCATTGCCACACTAAGCAATTCCATTGTCGTGTATTCCTCAAACGAAGTGTCTGCATCTGGGAGTACCAAGTCCGCTACTTGAATGATGTTCAGTTGTTTTTCTAAACTGATGGATTGCTTGACGTTCCCATCACTGAATAGCAGGTGTGCAAAGTCATAGTCCACAAAACTTTCGATATGGTCGGCAATGCTATTACTGATGGTGGTATCTTCCTTGCGGAGTTCGTCAATTACCAGCAACAAGCCACGCCGTTTACTCTGGGTGACGTTGCGAATGGCTTTTCTAAGCACAGGGAATTTGTCACTATCACGACTAGAGATACCAGTAAGGAACGTGAGAATATCAATTGCCAGACTTTCGGAATCTTTTTTCCGTTTGAGAATTACGTATGGGTCAAGTAGCCCTTTGTTTTCCTCGTCGCTCGTAAGATTCACGATATTAATTTCATGGGCGATTTCTGGTAAAGTTTCTTTCCAGTTACCACGTTCAGCCTTTGGGTCAACGATTACTGCTTGACCGCCGAATAGTACGGCGTAGTAGACCAACATATTGTTGCTAAAGGATTTCCCACCACCCAGCGAACCAAGAAACGCCGACGCTAGAGCATTGGTGACTGAACCTTTTACCCCTTGGCTGGCAAGGCTTGGTTTTAAGTAAATGTTGCGTCCAGTATCAAGGTTATAACCAACATAGATTCCCTCGGTTTCCCCTAACATCTGGGTTGCTCCAAAACCAAGTCCAGCCAAAAAATCAGAAGTCACGTACTGGATATAATCGTTTAAGTAGCGTTTGGACGCTGGAATAAATTCACCGTGCAGTCCTAACATATCCCCAAAGGGACGCACGAGTTTAATAGATAAGTCGTCGTAGAAGTCCTTGACTTCATCACACCGTCTTTTTAACTCGTCGAGATCCTTTGCGGACACTCGGATAACATAGCTCAACTTATACATGGATTCTTTGCTTTGGTCTAAACTGCTTTCTAGCTCATTGACCGAATCCAAAGCGTCCACCACGTTAGAGCTGGTTTCGTTGTCACTTTCCCAAGCGTGGCTGTCTAAGTCTTTGAGTTCCTTTTTCTTATTGCGAACGGTAGTCAGTGCCTTTTTGTTGGCGACGATTTCCACATTCATGCTGGTGTCGATTGGGAACGTGAATTGTTGTTGCTGGTAGTAAAAGATTTCACTACTTGGAAAGTCCAACTCACCCACAATGGAATTAATGGTGAAATAAGCAACGTAGGTTGTCATGTCCTCATGTTCCAATCGTAAGTACCGCTGATTTTCCTCAATCAAGCAACGAGTAGGTTTAAGAATATCGTATTTCTTTACCAGCACTTCTTTATTACGGTAGCGTTTTGGCAAGTGATACTCGTATTCCTCATAGGGTGTTCCAGTTTGACCGTAAAGGTGTTCAATGATGTAGCCAAAGTCGTTTTTATCCAACTTGCGGATTTTGAACCGTCTGGATATTTTACTTTCCAGCAAGTGTTCCATCTTAGAAAAACGGTCAATTTCATCATTGCTTATAGATACAAAATCGCCCATGAGCTTGTGATTCACACCGCGGATAAATTCCTCAAAGGCTTTCTTAATTTCCGCACCAATACTTTTGATAGATACTTCTTGGTCGTTTAATAACAACTTGAAGCCAATAAAAAAGCGATAGTCTACTTGATTGTCACCAATCATAGAAACTAACGCTTCGGTTTGTTCATCTATTTTTTTGTGGGCTACGTCTTTTAGCCGTCCAGTCACTTCCTGCTTAGAGCGTTCTTGTGTTGCTCGAATACTGGATTCCGTCGCCAGTTGTAAGGTATGAATCTTACCGTCACGGTTTTGGGCGATAAGCTGACGGAAGTTGTCATGGACTTGGTACTTTTCATCTGGGCTTAGAAAGCTGTAATTGTAAGGTATCAACTCATAGTAGGCGAAGCACTCGCCGTCATGGTTGAACACCAGGTTATTTTCGATATATTTAATTGGGTACGCCATAATACATTTCACTCCTTACTATGGTGATGGTTTCATCTAACCGTTGATTGTGTAGTTTCACAGGTTTACCTGCGTAGGTGACTTTAGATTTCACCATGTAGGTAATGATTGATTTCAGGAATCCATAGGGGTTTTTACCATCAAAGGTTTTCTGGCTCATGAACCAAGTCAGTCCAACAGGGATTCCCACGTATTTTAATAATGCACCATCAATCATGGATAATGGTGGTAAGTTTCCAAAGAGTATCACTAGGAATAGCGACACCACAAACCATGTCATTTGGGTAAAGGTGACAGGGAATGGAAGCTGTAAATCATTGATGGCATAAATGACTTTTTCCACCGACCAGATAGATGTATAGCTTTTGATTTTTTTCATTTCATCACGTCCTTTCTGATTTTGAATATAGAAAAAGAGCAATCGACTATAATAGCTGATTGCTCTCCATAAATTTTTTTAAAAACTTTTTTTAAATTCTTCGACTTGCTTTTGGATTTCCACATCTTTATATTTTTCACCAAGTTTTACAGCTCTTAGGGTATTTTCCCAATCGTCAATATTTACTGGTTCACTAGCTCTATTAACACCAGTTAGCATAGCACCAGCAAATATTGAAAAATCTAAAGCAAATACGATTAAATCATTAATATCCTTATAGTCTAAGGGGAAATTATTTATAACGCTATCTAAGTCCACTTTCATAGTTGCTTCATCATTATGTGCATATACTTTATTGCGTTGTTTTAATAAATTTTTGATTTTTTCATGTAGTTTACTCAAACGCCATTCATAAAGTTCAAAGTATCTCTCAATAGTCATTTCAACATGAATCGGCAAATCCATACCGTTGAATATTTTTTGGAATGGTTGTTCATGTTCTATTTCCTCTTGAAAAAACTCCTTTTCATCTTCTGTTACTGTATGTTTAAAGGGAAAAGTTAGTGTATGAATCTCACCATCTATATTTACATCTTCTTGATGGTTCACAGTTGGGAAATAAGCGATGTTATCTCTGCATTCCTTGACTAATTTTTGAATATTTGATGAATGATGATGAGAATCATATATCTTGGAAAGCTCCATAAATGTTGCTACAACTAAAGCGTTGTAGGTATAGGAATAAAATGCACTTGATAAAGACATTTCTTCGTAATAATTGGTTTTGTTTTCTGCAAATTGTTTTATAATTGAAAAATAACAATTAGCTTGCCGTGCTTGGTTCATAAATATGTCTATCTTCTTGATTAGTTGTTCTTTGTCCATTACGAGGACTCCTTTCATTTGTAATAATACGAATATTATACTAGAAAGCGCTCCTAATTATAAGCACATTTTAAAAACAGTATTCAAACACGCCATGCGAAGTGACGAGGTAGTTGCCCTCGATTTCCATATCACGACCAAGGGATTGATAGTCGATATAGTTTTGTAAGTTGCTTGGAACTTCCCCAAGCTGTCCAGTTTCTTCCACATAGTAACGTGCAATATCTTCCATAGAATCGCAATCGCTATAACAAATAATGTCGTCTACGTGTTCCAGCAATTCTTCCAAAGAGCTAAACCACATACCTTGAATCTCTTTTAGTTCCTCCAAGATAGGTGAACCCTCTAATTCCATCACTTGTTCACATAAGCGATTAATTTCAGAAATCGGTGTGTACTCGCTGATCTCAAAAGGTAGCTCGTAATCGTGAATAGCGTATTCTTCATATTCACCATTCAAGCCGATTTTTTCTTCCATTTCTTCATAATCAATAGGAGGGGTGAACCATGCTCCTACCAGTTCACCCTCGTTGTACTTGCCAAGATTAGCAATATAAACTTGCATTTCCATCTTAATACCTCCTACGCACCAATAATCTGGTTGAATAGACGAAGTAGTACATCTTTCACACCGCCAGCGTTGAATACCAGACCTACGGCAATCAAGGCGATAATCACAAAACCAATCAGCTTTGAGAACTCACGCTTGAATCCTAAGTACAGACCAATCACCACAATAGCAAGTAGTACCAGTGATTGAGCGTTGTTTAAAAACCAGTTGTAAAGATTTTGTCCAAAATTCATTCTTCATTCCTCCTTTGAATTTCTTCTAGTTTCGTATCTGCTTGTTTACTGACCTGCATAAGTGCCATTAGCACTACGCCAATGAGGACACCTAAACCAATCAGTAGAAAACGGCTAATCAGTAGCCACATAAAATCCTCCTTTCCATCAAAAAAGCGACCTCTAGGTTAGAAGTCGCAAGTTACGCTATCCGCTAGACAATCACCTCCTCGGCGGATAGATTTTGTTGTTCAATTAGTTTCTCGTGTTTCTCGGTGAGTTTGGCTTCCTTTATCATTTCTGGTAGGACGCTTGTTTCATTTAATACATCAAGAATACTGGTTACTTTGAGCGTGGGTGCTACTTGATGGCGTAACCAGTTTAGCGTCCGCTCGTAGCTGTAAGGTTCTGGTTTGGTAGTTAATCGTAGTTCACCTCGATTCTTACCAATGAACCATTCCCAGCGTTCGTTTGTCTGCCAGTCGCTACGGCGTTTGCTATTGTCTTTGTCCGCAAAACGTAAGTACCGATTGATAATCTTAAATGCTGTTCGTTCGGCATTTTTATATTTCAGTAAATCCTCAACGACTTTACTGGCTCGCTCATTTTTCAAGCGAATCTCAAAGCGATTCTTTACGTCCGCTTCACCAAGGGGAATATCATTCTTGACGGATTGCTCGTAGTCCTTTTCATAGATACAGAAATAGACCTCGCTTTTCAGTGAACCAATGTAGAGGGTATTCCCCATATCTGGCTTTTCGTCGCGGTGGACTAACTCACCACTACGATAGTTCTTGAAGCTACGAAAGACGGAGATACATTCTTCTTCGTCACATTTTTTTGCCAGCTCTGGAATATCCAAGATTCCTACTTTGTCGTTGATGGCAAGGTCTACTCGTTTAAATACGGCTTTGACATTCAGACAATCACGGAAGAAGTCATACCAGCTACGGTGTTGTGCCAGCAGGAAGTTTTCATACTGGCGACACCCTTTTCCTTTCAGTTCCAGTAACACGCCTTTGGTTAAGTCGTGGGAACAAAGTACCATAACATCACCGAAGCGGTAATGCTCTGGATAGGAGTAGTAGCCGAAGTCCTCATGAATCATGTAGTCGATATTCAGCCGTAAAATATCATGAATGATAAAGGCGACATTAACAGTGGGAAATCGAATCCGCACATAGTCGAATAACATTTCTAAGGGCTTATCTGGATTGAATCGCTCTAAGGATTCCAGTAAGGCTTCTTGAGCTTGGGAAGTGGGAATCACTTTTCCTGTTTCAATATCTGATAGATACTGACGAGTAATTCCAGAAGCTATTGCCAGCTTATTTTGTGATAGCCCATAAGCCAGTCGTTTGTCCTTTAGTTCTTCAATCCAAGTGGGGTGTTTCAATCGCATTCCTCCAATCAAAAAGGCAGGTGTCAACTTTTTGGGTCTAGTTGACATCTGCCGAAAAATCGCAAATCCCTTGTACTGTCTGGGATTTTCTTATTAAAATCACTGTTTCTTATTGTTTTTGTGCCCCCCTGTTAGGTATAGGGGGCTAGTCGCTTGGCGTGGCTTACGCCACACCAAGTCAACGCTCGTCTGCACCTGTGGCTTGCACTTCGTCCGCCACTGGCACAGTCGGCGTTCTGGCTGTTAGGTTTCCTATGTTTTTTAGGAAGTCATATTTCTTTGGTACAAGTGGGGTGTAAAATTCACTGATGACACTTGTTCCAACGTCTACATAGCCACGCCCTTTGATGGGCTTTAGGAAAAACTGCTTTTGCACGTCTGAACCAAACATCATGCCATAGCCTAGCTCACTCATACGCCCAAGGGCAACACGGAAGTTGAACTGGTCACGGATTCCGTCGCCTAAGTATTTTGCATCTGGACGCTGGCACGCTAAGATTAAAAAGAATCCTGCTTGTCGTCCAAGCATGACGATCTGTTTTAACTTATCGACCACCTTGGTACTTTCTTTTCCCAGCATATCCATAAAGGAGACGTATTCATCAAAGATTAGAAAGTTCGCTGGTAAGCCTAAATAGGCGTAGTTTTCCCCAGTTTTATAATTGGGGTGGCGTTTCATTTCTTCACTGCGTGCCAGCATATCTTCATAGAACTGTTCAATACACGCCAGCATATCGTCTTTGCGATAGTAGACATTATCCATGATATTTTCTAGGTCTGCCAAGTCAGCGTTCTTTGGGTCTAAGACATAGAGCTTGGAATCGGTGTGAAGCAAGGCTTCAATGAGGGTCAAAATGAAGTAAGTTTTCCCTCCACCAGTACCGCCGGCAATCAACATATGTGGCAGTGAATCATACGCCCAATAGACGTTATTCATCAGTTTCAAGCGTCCATCTTTGGCAACCACTTCATCAATCGTGATACGGCTGGCGATTGTGTCATAGAGCAACGTATATTCAATGTAGGATTCCTTTAGCTCTTTATCGACTAGTTCGCAGAACAAGCCAGTTTCCAGCTTCTTTTCTAACTGTAGGAGCTGGTCTTGGTATTTTCCCATAGTGATTTCCACGTTAATATGGATAAGACCATCTTTCAAGTAATAATACATCTTAGGAAAGTGGCTGATTTTCTCTTTCGTCTTAGAGCTTGGCAGGTCTTTAAAGAAGCCATCATCTTGAATCTGCTCTGCTTCATACCAGCCGTTTTGTAATACCATACGTGCCAGCTTTTGGCGGTGTTGCAGTTGCTTCACTGAATCAATACGGTATCGGTAGTAAAGAAAGCCGATTAGTAGACATACAAAAAGGGCAGTGATTACACTACCCCAGAAATACGGTCTATGAAGTTGTTGGATAAGGTTATCCATAGTAACAGTTTGCCAATCCAGCGTCATGAGTGATGATACATGAAATGGTAGCAACACCAGCAGGAATATAAAACTAAACCCAGTTAAGGCAGTATGATAGACTAGGCTTTTATTGCTGGCTCGGATTCTTTTTCCTTTGTATTTAAAGATTTTATCACTCCTTTCTGGGTATAAAAAAACGGTCAGACTTTACAGACCAACCGCCTAAAACACTTATTTTATTATTTTAATTTGCCGTTTGCTAGTTACTTTTGTTTGAAAAATATTGTATTTACCCGAAGAGTCCCAATCACCAGCTACGATTATGAACTTATCTCGATTATTGTATATGCTATCTCTAAGAAAGCGAAATAGTTCATCACTTGAAACTTTCAAAATAAATTCATATTTTTCTGAACTCGGAGCGACTAAATGAATTTCTTTTTCGTTAGTATTGTAAAAGCCACCTGTTTTGGGTTTTGATTTAATAATTCTATATCCAAAAACACCTTTGGGATACATATACTCACTTCTATCATCTAAAAGCATTTTCCCAATCACTTTATTATTATATGTCTGAGTACAGGAATGGGCTATACACATATCATAAATTTGACGAATAGTCCGTAAAGGTTTCAAATTAGATTCGCCAGTCTTATGAGTATTAGGGAGCTTGTCTTTTTTTGTAGCTTTGGTTGGATTCAGCATATTTTCAAGTGCCATCTCAAAATCAAATGAATTTTCGTCAGAATTATCTGGTTTAAAACCATTTGATGTGCCATAATCACATTTTTCTATATGGGGAAATGCTTGCCTATTTGCACTAAAATGAGCGGTTGATAATCCATCAACACCACATAGATACATATGTGCATTGCAATCAGGATTCGGACAATAATAACGTATGTCCATATCTTGTTTTAAAGCATCTTTTGCAAGAAATTCTATTGTTCTTCGGCTATCTTTATATACATACATTGCCATGAATATAACCTCCTAAAAGTTTGGATTCCAATTATACTCTATATTTTTTTCACGTCTTAATTTGAGATGAGGGTCTACAAAACCATTGCGGATTGGAAATTTCATTTCTACATCATACTGAATCTGTGCAATGAAATTATTATTGTTCGGAAACAAAGCCCTATCTTTTCCACGGCGTAACTCCTTTTTGTATAAAACCATGTAAAGAATATCAGCTTCCATAGTACCGTGTTTTACTTTGTTTGAACTGAATCCATAGTTTTCTAAACTCTTAAGCCGGCTTACAATTTCTTCTACAGCTGATTTTACGTGATTCGGTCTATTAGCTCGTTTGAGATATACCACAGCTTTAAAACGCTTTTTATCATCTACACTAATATCCTCAATTTCAGTTATTCGATAATCTGTTGTTTCTATGTCAGGATAGTAACGAAATGAATCTTCAAATTCATTTCTATCCTCATCATTAATCGGAAACATTAGTATGCTTTTACTCTTCCATATAATTTGACTTACTTCTTCAGTGTTTATTTTCCCATTTGTGAAGTCGTCAATTACAGAGCAAGAAATTGTAAAGAATGAATTAGCTACTTTAGGTGATTTGAAAGCAATCATTATAGTATCTTCTAAAGCAAGCTTTCGTAATTGATAAACTCTTTCTGCGGTATATATTCCCAAAAATATTCTAGCGTTAATATCTAAGTCTATTCCTGTAAATTCAACATTTACATGTTGACGCTTTTCGCTCTTATTATTAATACTTATCTGATATACTTTATCACAAGTAGTGAGTAATGTAGACATGGATAGCTTTTCAAAAAAATTTGAAGTGTCAAGATGAACAGTGTCATTTTCATATACCTCATTATAAGTTATATTCTCTTCACATAAATATCCAAACCAAGAAAGTAAAATTGCACTTACGCCATCAAATAATTGAAGTAATGAATCTTTGAACTCGTATACTGTCAGTTCGTGTTGTAAATATTGATTTCCTTTCCTGTAAGAAAATTTCATTGTTGAACCATCAGTTTTAACACCACCATGAGATATTGCATTTCTAATGTTTGAATCAGCTAAATCGGTGATGATTTGGTATCCTCTTTTTGGTGAAGCCAAAAAATCTATTTGAGGAGTTAGTGTCTTTTGAGCTAAATCTTTTCCCTCTTTTACGCTCTCAAATTCTATAAATAACTTCAGTAATTCACCAAATGAAGCATTTAATAAATCATTATAGATATTGACACTAAAAATTTTTGCTTTAAGTTCCTCAGTCCCCTTAAATCTATTCATCAGCATAATTCGTTCTTCTAAATCCAGTAAATTTTGATAGGCACCAGACAGCAACTGAAAATTAGCAAGTAATGTAGAATTCATTTTTTCTTTACCAATTTCATTTTCTATTTCTCGTATTTTTTCTTGAGAAAAGGAAAAGAGTTTTTTATCCCAATGCTTAATTTGTGAACCTTTGAGATATTTATATAAAACAGGGTGATAAATTGATGGTAAAAATTCTGCTTTTTCAAACAATTCAAGAAAAGTGGCTTTTAATTCTTCTAATCCAGATTCCTTTGTTGACTCCCACCAATTAATATAGTCAGTTTCTTCCATTTATCTCTTCCTCCTTGTTATATTTAATTATACTGAACCCTGTTTTATATCTCAAGAAAAATAGTTGAATCTATTGTTTTTTCATTTTTAATTCTGTTTCATTCTTGTTATTTAATTGGTTGCTGTGTTGAGATAATTTAATATCATCAGCTTTGATATACCAGTCCACATCAGCACCCATATAGGTGGCAGACGCTACCGTATCCGCTACTGGATTGATAAGCTCTACTTCGGCGTTATAGTCAAAGTTCTTTTCTCCAGCAGAAGCAGGAATGCTCACTTGAATCATGCGTCCTTGTTCTTTCGATTTAAGGTCATAAGTACGTTCTTTTATTTGTTCCGTGACATTGCCCTCCTCATCAGTGATACGAACTTCACGGCGTAGAGCGGAGAACTTCAATAGTCCAAATGTCTTTTCTTTTTCAATAACAATTCCTTGTGCTAATCTCATATAGTTTACCTGTCCTTTCTTATGCCTTTACCATATCATCAGCGTGCATGATGTAATTGGTAAATCCTCGATTGCCAATCTTATAACCCTCGGCAGTAATCTTTGGGTTAATCAAACGGATTTTATCTTCTGATTCAAAATGCTTTTCGCCTGCTTCGGCAGGTAAGACGACTACAATATCATCTGCACGCTGAACCGTTGAATATAAATTGTAGCTTCGTGAGAGAATGGTCTGTCTGCCATTGATACGTCGTTGTTCGGCCTTGCCCTCGCCAGCGTATTCTAATATTCCAAATGTCTTTTCCATATTTGGAATGATGTGTTTTAACTCCATATAGTTTTACCTCGTTTCTTTCTGTTTTTATATAGTTGGTTATTCAGTTGTTAGTGACAGTCTTTTACTGTCGGCGAACGGATAGGATACATACATTCTCAATCCTTTCTGTTGTTAAAGTGGCTGTTTCCTTTTTGGAAAGAACCACGAATCCTTTATTTTGGGATAGAAAAACGCAAGGGGTAGTCATTGTTCATGACTGATCCTTGCGTAAGACGTTTCCTTTATTCTGCTTTCGCTTTTTTACGACGGAAGTATAAGACTCTAATTGCCGTTGCCGATACGGCTAAACCAATCAAGGCGAAACCGACATTGCTGGTATCTCCAGTTTTTGGTAATGAGCGGTCTGGTGTTGCTGGTGTTTCCATTAACTTATTTGTCATTTCATATTTCACAACCTTTCCATTTTCTTTGATTTCAAACTGCATAGGGGTTTCGTCCAACTCATATCCTTTCGGAGCGTCAAACTCTTGGAAATAGTAGATTCCCTTTGGTAACTGCTCAAAAGTAAAGATTCCTTTATCATTGGTACGACCCTCAACAATCACGTTCTTTTCTTTATCCAAGATACGAACGCCTGTATCTGGTAGTAATTCACCCGTGGATACATCTTTTTTTGTTAATTCCGCTGTACCTTTAACAAGGTAGTTCTTGACCTCAAATAGAATCGTAGCTTCGGTTTCTTCTGATGAAGCAGGCTGTTCGCCAAGCAATTCATTTTTGGCATTAAAAGCCTTGATACCCTCTTTGGTCGATTCAATACGAATCACATCTTTGGATACCAAGTATTGGTCGGAAGAAGAAGCCGTTTCTTTTAGGTAGAATGTACCTACTGGAATGTTTTTAAAGATACCTAAACCATCTTTTGTGATAGTGACTTTCTGTAAAACTTCGCCATCTTTGTTTTCAAGGGTAAAGACAGCTCCAGTACCCAATGCGTCATAAGCAAACTCCACACCTGTTTCTTTATCAAAGTGAGCCGTTTCATTTACTTTCTTGATTGTAAATTGGTTGAAATGTAGCTTGTTTAAAATAGGGTTGCGTGTAATCTTTTGCATGGTTTCACGACCATAAGCCACCGTATCTTGATAAATATGGATAGGGAACGTCGCATGGTTGTTTTCCGCTGTAAACTCAAAATCATATTCGGTATCATCAGCCACATGGGAAGAACCAGCGTCAATCTCTTTTAAGTAGTATTTGCCTTGTGGCAACTGCAAGTCAAAGGTTGCTTTTCCATCTTTAACAGCTTGGTAAGCAATCAAGGCATTCTTTGGTACTTGGATAGTTTCGGATACGTTTTGAGCTTCACGAGTGAAGACCCCAAAGACCTTGTTATTCCCTTTGATGGCTTCAATTTCTGGTTGGTTATTGTTCCAACTAGAAATAGATTCTTCATTCTTAAGTAATTGAATATCTAAGGACTGGAAGTCATTGGTTGCCGTAATAGAAGTAGAAGTCAATTCCACTAATTGCCCAGCATATTTCAACTCAAATGGAATCGGTCTGTCATGTAAGATAAACCCATTTGGAGCAGATACTTCAATCGCTTGGTATTTTCCAAGGTATAATTCTGTCGATTGCCATTCGCCGTTTTCATCAGTGGTAATGGTAGCGACTGTTTCGCCTTTTTTCACTCGAATTGTACCATCATTGGTTTTAATATCCTCAACCGCTTCAATACGATAGGTAACATCAGCGATTGGTTTGTATTCATAGACAAACTCATACACTTTTCCGTAATCGGATTCTTTCACAGTCACATCAATTGGTGTCTGTCCAGTCTTTTCAAGGGTCACGATTCCTTTTTGGGATTTATCTTCAAAGCGAATTTCAATTAACCCATTATTTGAACCGTCAACTTTAAATTTGGCTGGCTCTTTGGCTAAAACATATCCCTCTGGTGCTTGGACTTCGATTAGTTCGTAATCGCCATATGGTAAGGCTTCTGGTGTAATTAAGTAACCCTCATCATTGGTAAAGAATGTATCCGTTTCGCCATCTTCGTTGAATTTTGGCATAGATACCAATTTACCTGTTTGCATACTCTTAATCTGGAAACCAGCGTCACTTCGTGGAATGGTTTTACCAGTTTCAGCGTCCACTTTAACGACTTTCAGCTTTTCTTCAATAACCTTATTTTCAATGGCATAGTGATGGGTTTCATTCTGTTCACGAATGGTTACCTTGAAATCTTTGGCTGGTTCGTAACCCTCTGGGGTTTTAGTTTCTTTGACCGTGTAGGTATCATAAGGCAAGTTCGTAAATTTCAAATATCCCTCTTTGTCAGTCAGTCCTTTTTGAACTAGTTTTCCAGTAGTATCACTGAACACGGAAAACTCTACATTTTCCAATGGTTTGATTTCTTTCTTATTTAATAGGTTGCCTAATTTTCCTTTCCAGTCGTAGTTCCCAAACTTCACAAGGTCAAAACCACCAGTAATCACAGTTTCTTTTACAGTAGTGGTATGAACCGCTGTTTTTACAGTTTGACCTGCATATTCTAAGGTAAAGGGGTGTTTGTCTTTATCAATCAAATATCCCTCTGGTGCTTTGGTTTCAATCCAGTAATAATCATCAAGATACAGACCTTGCACGGTTGCTTTGCCCTCTTTGATAGTGACTTCTTTCATCACTTTATCATCAGAAGAACGGCGTAGTTCATAGACTGCACCATCTAGCTTCGCACCGCCTTGTGGTTTTGAACCGGTTTTGGAATCTTCTTTGATTAAAGTAGCATTTCCTTTTTGTTCCTGTTCTTCTTGTGCAATCGTAGCAGACGTGATTTCCACTGCTTGACCTGCATACTTCAATTCAAATGGAATCTTATTCTTGTTTAGCAGATAACCGCTTGGAGCTTTGGATTCCAAAGCATAGTATTTACCAAGTTTCAAAGGGGAAGATGTGGCTTTCCCATAGACCTCAGTGGTTATAGAGGTTACTTTTGTACCATCTTCTTTATAGATGTCATAAATCGCACCCTGTAAAGAGTAGTATTTGTTTAGCATAGAAGAACCAAACTCTTTGCCAGTCTTAGTTAATAATACCTGTCCAAGTTGTTCTTTATTGTTCAAGGTCACGGACACTGTAGTATTTGGTTTGATAACTACTTTCTTGATTTCGCCTTTATTAAAATAGCCATTCGGAGCAGTCACTTCGGTTATAGTAACAGTCGTTCCTTCTGGAATATCATTGATAGTAGCTAAGCCGTTTGAATCCGTCACGATCTCTTTAGACGTGTCGTTGTATTCAAACTTCAATTTGGCATTAGGTAAAGGTTTGCCAGTTTCTTCATCAATTTTTGTAGCTTGGATATTTCCAAGATGAATCACATCAACCTTGACTGTAGCTTGCTTAGAACTTTCCAAGTGGAATTCAACCATAGACTGTTCATGAGGTTTCTTGTAGACAATCGACGTACCGACTTCATTTTGAGATACTTTACGGAATGTGATAGTACCATCATTGGAATTAGCACTTGGTGTAATCTTCAAGCTGTTTCCGTTGTGACTCGTTGTTGCATTGGTAGTGTTGGATTCCATTGTCATATCACGCAGGACACCATTTGAATCGGTTAACGTGAGACTATCGCCAACCGTTACAGATACCGACTGACCGTTAAATGAGGGTAAGGTATCATGTTTATTTACCAATGCCATGATTTCAGCTTTTCGTTGATGGTAATTCGGAATTGTGGACGAGACATACTGGTCGCCTAATTGTTCCCATATCATCAATTGGGTTACGGCATAATCATAATGGCTCTGACCTGTAGTGGTATAGCCATAGTAGGCAATCTTAGACAGCAAATCTTTCTTTGCATTAACGTAAGTTTCTGGAACAAATCCCTCGCCACTATTAGCAGGCACACCAGATTCAATACAGAATACTTTTTTGCCGTCCATTTTTAACACATATACATTATGGGTAATAGCATAACCAGTGTTAGGGCTGACACCTGTATAATAGTATTGCGTTGGTTCATCTAAATTTAATGAACTGGCATGAACAGGTATCGCATTTGAGAATAATGTTCCGCATAGTGTCACTAAGACCATAACGAAACTCAATACTTTTTGTGGTATTTTTGATTTTGTTTTCATACTCATTTCCTTTCAGTGTTTTTCTCTTTTAATTTTGGGTACAAAAAAAGACGCTTCCTTTTATAGAAACGCCTTATTCTAACGAGTAAATAGATACTATCTACTCTAATATTTAGTTTTCATTTGTTGTGTTCCCACTTACTAGGTCTATGACTACCGACACATTGATGTAGTCTCGAATCTCCTTATTTCGTACTTTATCCCCCTCGCCAGTGAAAACGATATGCTTGTAAAACTGCCTAAAATTAAGGATTTCCAGCCTTAGTGTCGTTGTAGCAACACTATTGTCTCCACATG
>ENA-UOOI01001001-UOOI01001001.1-fermentation-metagenome-genome-assembly--contig:-NODE-1001-length-32029-cov-30.391349_pt1 | contig 32029 bp, 30 predicted proteins | sample MGYA00245779_ERZ724027 | MGnify/ENA primary metagenome ERZ724027 (study PRJEB28704, sample SAMN03018318) | fermentation metagenome | biome: anthropogenic terrestrial biome; feature: soil...
GATCCGGTCATTGCTCGTCCGCATTCTCCCAGTTATGCCAGACGTTCTGGACATCGTCGTTATCTTCAAGTGCATCCAGCAAATGCTGCATGGAAGCCGCGCGCCCTTCCTCCAGCTTCGTATAGGTTGTAGGCACCATTTCTACTTCTGCAGATACAAACTGGTATCCTTTTGCCTCTAAATCAGCCAAAACACCGCTGAAATCATCGGGTTCGGTAAATATTTCAAAAACATCTTCATCAGCCTGAAAATCGGAAGCCCCTGCCTCAAGACAATCTTCCATCACTTTGTCTTCTTCCAAACCCTCGCGCTCTACCACCAAAACGCCTTTGCGTGAAAACAAGAAAGAAACACAACCGGTCGTGCCGAGATTTCCGCCGTATTTATCGAAATAATGGCGCAGATCACCCGCTGTACGGTTACGGTTATCCGTCAGCGTTTCAACGATCACGGCAACGCCGCCGGGGCCATACCCTTCATAAGTAATATTTTCATATTTGGTATCATCGCCGTCGCCGGCGGCCTTTTTTATAATGCGGTCGATATTGTCATTCGGGACATTAGCGGCCTTTGCCTTTGCAATGCAGTCCCGCAGACGCGAATTTGCATCAGGATCCGGCCCTCCGCCTTCTTTGACCGCCACAGACAGTTCGCGCCCTATCTTAGTGAAAACCTTGGCGCGGGCTCCGTCTGCCTTTTCCTTTTTTCTTTTAATATTATTCCATTTTGAATGGCCTGACATACAATAAATCCTCCAATTGAATTCCATTTTAACTTTTCGATTATAGCACGATTTGTGGCATTTGGCAAGGACGGCGCGGTTCTAGATTAAGGTGCGGCCATCACAGTAGGCACAAATCAGCATGTCTCCCGCTTCGGTAAAAAGATGCGGAAGGTATGGTTCCGTCTGCGTAATGCAATTCGGATTGGAGCATACATTCGGGTGGGTGGAATGAAACGTTCCGGCGGCCGGCCGGATATGTGCACCTTGCAGAATTGTTAGGATCAGGGCCATGCGGGCGTACATCCCATACACAGTCTGCCGAAAATAAGTAGCGCGCGGATCTTCATCCACTTCAGTGGTAATTTCGTTCACGCGCGGAAGCGGATGCAGAATCTTCAAATCCGGTTTTGCATGCGCCAGTTTGGCTCGGTCTAAAACAAAGACGCCTTTCTGCTTTTCGTACTGGCTTCCGTCTGCAAAACGCTCCTGCTGGATTCGAGTCATATAGAGAACATCGAGTTCCGGCAGCGCTTCCTCCAGTGAAGACACTTCACTCCACGGGCATCCGGCCGCATCCATTACATCTTTGACATACCGCGGCAAAGCCAGTTCAGGCGTTGAAATAAGGACAAAGCGGTTCCCAGGAAAGCGTGTCATCGTCTTGATTAAAGAATGAACGGTCCGACCGTAGATCAAGTCTCCGCAAAGACCGATACACAAATGGTCGAGCCGTCCCTTTTCATTATACAAAGTTACAAGATCCGTCAGTGTCTGCGTGGGATGCAGATGACCGCCGTCGCCTGCGTTGATGATGGGCACTCTGGAATAAAGCGCTGCCGCCGCCGCTGCACCTTCCCGCGGATGGCGAATAACGATGAGGTCGGTATAGCCCCCCACAACCATAACGGTGTCTTTCAGGCTTTCTCCTTTGGAAACGGATGTATTGCCGGGATTGTCAAACCCCACCACTTCTCCGCCAAGCCGATACATTGCCGTCTGAAAAGACATTTTTGTGCGGGTGGACGGTTCGTAGAAAAGAGTCGCCATAATTTTTCCGCGGCAGGATTCTCGGTATGCCCAAGGATTGTTCCGAATGCTGTTCGCCAGATTGATCAGCTGTATGGTCTGTTCCACACTAAGTTGATCCAGATCGATCATGTGATTGAGCTGCATCGCACTTCGCCTCTGATTCAATTTTTCTTATTTTACCATTTTTCCACGGAAATCACAAGTTTGTCCGCGAATAATGAGAATTCATTCTGCTTATCCGGTTTATACCATTTATACGTCCCTAAACCCGGCTCCTTTGGCTATGTAAAATGATGTCCAGCGATGCCTGCGCGGCTTGATCCAATACCCTCTGCCGCCCGTCCGGAGTTTTGTTCTTGAGATACGCGGCATCGCAGATATAAACATGCGTATTTCCAATCCGCTTTTCTGCGGCAATATTTCCGCCAAGCGGAATTTCTGCAAGCATTTGTCATCACCTTGCTTTATGCTTATTCGTGCCGCGGATTGTCCTATGATCATCTTGATTTGACTTGCGCGAATAAATACAGTACCGAAACGACTATATTTTCTGTAGAAAAGCAGAGCACAGAATCCGGTTCGCCGGAAGAACCGGAAATTCACTTCAGAACATTGCAAGGGGAAGCACCCCGGAGGTTAGCATGGCGTACTGCCTGTATTTACGGAAATCACGCGCCGATCTGGAAGCTGAAGCACACGGCGAAGGCGAAACGCTTGCAAGGCACGAAAAAGCCCTTTTGGATCTCAGCCAGCGGATGAAATTGAAGATTGACTGCGTTTACCGTGAAATTGTTTCGGGGGAAACGATTGCGGCCCGGCCGGTTATGCAGCAGCTGCTCTCTGACGTTGAGCAGGGAATGTGGGACGGCGTGCTTGTGATGGAAGTGGAGCGCCTTGCCCGCGGCGACACAATTGACCAGGGGATTGTGGCGCAAACGTTCAAATTTACAGGCACAAAAATCATTACCCCTCTCAAAACCTATGATCCAAATAACGAGTATGACGAAGAATACTTTGAATTTGGACTTTTTATGTCCCGGCGCGAATACAAGACAATTAACCGGAGGCTGCAGCGCGGACGGATCGCTTCGGTGAAAGAAGGAAAATTTGTCGGCAACAAGGCGCCTTTCGGCTATGTCCGGAAAAAACTTGACAAAGAAAAAGGATATACGCTCATTCCGGATTCAGAAAAGGTTTCCGCAGTTAAAATAATTTTTTCTCTGTATGCTTATGGGGAGAAGCGCGCTGATGGAAGTTTTGAAGAGATGGGGACATCCAAAATTGCCCGGCGGCTGGATGAGCTGAAAATTCCTTCCGTGACCGGAAAAAGCTGGGCGGCCTCCACCATTCAGGGAATTCTCCGAAACCCGGTCTATATTGGAAAGATCCGCTGGAATGCAAGGCCTTCCAAAAAGAAAATGATCGGCGGCAAAATCGTAAAAAAACGTCCGCGGACAAAATCTAGCGATTGGATACTGGCCGACGGCCTCCACCAACCGATCATCGATCAAAAAACATGGTATACGGTTCAGCAAAGGTTAAGTGATCATCCGATTTGCCCATGCCCGAAAAATGCGGTAATTGCCAACCCGATGGCCGGTCTTGTCGTATGCGGGAAATGCGGCCGAAAGATGATCCGCCGCCCCTGCACAAACCCCAAGCACCCGGATATCATGATGTGTCCTTCTTCGTCGTGCAATAATATCAGCTCCGCTTTGGACTGCATTGAACAGCACCTTCTGGAAGCTCTGCGGCAATGGCTCGACCAGTATGAACTTACTTACAAACCACCCCATGACCCGGAATGCTCCGAACAAACTGAAATTAAGCAAAAAGCCCTGCGCAATGCGCAGGACGAACTGGAAAAGCTGGAAAAACAAAGGGATACAATCTACAATTTGCTGGAACAAGGCATCTATACAGCAGACGTATTTCTGGAACGGTCAAAAAGCATAAACAATAAAATTGAAAAATCAAGAGAAAATATCAGCCGGCTTAGTCAGGATATTCAGCTGCTCTCCAAAGCGGCGAAGAATCAAAAAATAATTATCCCCAAAACAGAACATATCCTAACTCAATATGGAAACGCAAAAACACCGGCTGAAAAAAACCGTCTGTTAAAATCCGTTCTTGAAAAAGTGGTGTATACAAAAACTGTCAATGGGCGCTGGCACAACAAACCGGATGACTTTGAATTGATTTTGTATCCCAAGCTTCCCCGCTCTAAAATTCACTGATAACTATATGGTACTGAAGAATTGGCTCATTTGGAGATGGTCGCCACCATTGTTTATCAACTAACAAGAAATTTATCCATGAAGGAAGTAGAATCCAGCGGATTTGGAGCATATTTCGTCAACCACACCACCGGGATATACCCTGCTGATGCCACAGGCGTTCCTTTCAGCGCCGCAGCGCTTCAGGTAAAGGGAGATCCGGTCACTGATGTCCACGAAGACCTGGCAGCCGAACAGAAAGCACGTACCACATATGACAATATCCTTCGTTTTGCCGACGACCCCGACGTACGGGAACCGATCAAGTTCCTTCGCGAGCGGGAAATCGTTCATTACCAGCGCTTTGGCGAAGGACTTCGCATTATCACCGACAATCTTGATGATAAGAACTTTTACGCATTCAATCCGGCATTTGACAGCGGAACTTTCAAAAATAACCGTCCGGCGGCCTCTTCCAACCAAAATAATTTCGATAACAATTCCAGCGCTACTTCCGCCAATGATTCTACGAATAACAATAACTCGAATAACAACAAAAATCCGTCGGCATCCGCAGCCCAAAACGATAAAAGTCAAAACAAACAAAATGCGGTTTCGGCACAGCAGACTGAGAAAAAGTCGATGCAAAGCCAATCCGAAAATCATCCTAAAAAATCATCTACCCAGCCACTGATCACATGGAGCATGAAATAACCGACTGTTTTTGCCAAATCCATATTTTACAGAAAAATCCCAATGCGGCATTGGAAGCCACATTGGGATTCTCATGATTCTATTGAACCGTTATAAAATTGCGGATCTTCTCATACCGCTTATCGCCAATTCCGGAAACATTTTTTATCTGGTCGATAGACTGAAAGCTGCCGTGCTGTTTGCGATATGCTACAATCCGCTCGGCCAGCCCATCACCGATTCCGTCAAGGCCTTCGCTCAGCTCCTGCGCCGTAGCCGTATTGATATTAATCTTGTGGCTGAGCTTTTTAGGACTGCTGTTCTCGGGCTGAGGGACACTCGACTGCCGCCAATTGCTGGGCGAAACATTCCCTCCGCTCTCCTCAGATACGCCGGACAAAGAGGATTCTTTCCCCATACCTGGCAAAAAAGGATTCAGGCCTTCTTCCGATACGGACTTTTCCCTTGAAACAATCCCGCTGGAAGATGATACTGCATCCGCTACCGCGGTTGGCTCCGACAGCGGCGCATCCGGAACATAAAAGGCATTATAGCCAATCACCAAAGCGCACAGAACCGCCGTAATCAAAATCAAATACCGAAGCTGCCGATTCTGCTCTTCTTCTTTCGAGTTATTTTCGTCCTGCGTATTCCAGTCCCCCTTACAAAGGAGAAAGGCGCTTTAAAAAATTTGTAAAATAAGGGGGAAGGTCACTCGTAAATTCAAGATACCGTCCATCCCGGGGATGATGAAAACCAATGACCCGCGCATGCAGGCACTGGCCCTGAAAACCGCGAATGGGTTTTCTGGAGCCGTAAACGGGGTCGCCTGCCACCGGATGCCCAATATAGGCCATGTGGACACGAATCTGGTGAGTGCGGCCGGTTTCCAGTTTCAGGCGCACATGCGTAAATCCCCTGTACCGGGTAATGACCTGATAATGGGTGACTGCACGCCTGGAGTGTTTTTCTGTAACGGCCATTTTTTTTCGTTCAACGGGGTGACGGCCAATCGGCGCATCAACCGTACCATTGTCTTCCTTTAAATTTCCAGTCACAACAGCCTCATAGATCCGGGTAAAGCTGTGGTCTTTGATCTGTGCGGCCAGATTCCGGTGGGCAAAATCATTTTTCGCGACAATCAGCAGCCCACTGGTATCCTTGTCTATACGGTGAACAATACCCGGACGCAGAACTCCGTTGATCCCGGAAAGTGAATCTCCGCAATGCGCCAGCAGCGCATTGACCAGTGTACCGTCCGCATGGCCGGGCGCCGGATGCACCACCATGCCTTTCGGTTTATTCACAACCAGAAGGTCCTCGTCTTCATAGGGAATATCAAGCGGAATCGGCTGCGGAATTACTTCCAGCGGCACGGGATCCGGCATTAAAATTTCAACAGTGTCTCCCGAAGCACATCGGAAACTTTTGTCCCGGTTTTTCTGCCCGATCCATACGTTTTCCCCCTCAATCAGCTTTTCAGCAGCAGAGCGGGAAATTCCTTCCAGCTTCCGGGCCATCAGTCTGTCCAGCCGTTCGCCGGCGTCTGATTCTTCCACAGTCAGCGTAATATGACGCATTACCGGGTCCTGATAACTTTTTCCGCGTGGTTATCCCGGTCTGCGAAAAAGAAAATGTGAATAATAAAAAATACTGCACCGATTGTTACACAAAAGTCTCCAAAATTGAAAATTGCTGGGAAAAATGACAGCCGCAGATAATCCACAACAAAGCTGCGGGCAAGGCGATCAATCAAATTCCCAACGCCGCCGCCGACAACCAGGATAGAAGCCGCCCATGAAAAGAAACTGTGGTTTCGGTACCGGAACATGGCAAAGATGATCAGAGCACAGATGATGACCGTTACCGCAATAAACAAATGCGTTTTGCCCTCTAAAATACTGAAAGCGGCACCCGTATTCTGGGTGTAAACTAGATCAAAGACTCCAGGAATTACAGGTTTGGGCTTTCCAAGGGGCAAATTCTGGACGACAAGCAGTTTGAAAAGCTGATCGGCCGCCACAATTAAAGCGGACAGCAACAGAGCTATAACAGCCAAAGCAATACCTCCTCATTTCCCCGTACTATGATCCGGCAGCCGGAAAACCGACTGCCGGATAGAAAATCAAAACTGCCTATTTCAAAACTTCTGCACAGCGGGCACATACATCAGGATGATCCGGATCACTGCCGACCGTATTGCTGTAACTCCAGCAGCGCGCACATTTGTCTCCCTCAGCATGAGAAACGGTGACCGAAAGCCCCGGCAGTTCTTCTCCTTCATAGGCGCCCTTGCCGCCTTCTACAACGGCAGCCTGCGAAACAATCAGGACGGCGGGAAGTTCTTTTTCGACCGACTTCAGAAAACGGTACAGCTCATCTGAGCCGTGCAGTTCTACTTTTGCATCCAGGGACGAACCGATCGTTTTATCACGGCGGGCGATTTCAAGTGCCTTTTTAATATCGTTGCGAAGCAGATGGAGCCGATCCCACCGGGCGACAAAGTCTTTATCCGCATGAATCTCCACCGGTTTTGGCATATCATTGTAAATCACATGCTCCGCATTCTCAAAATTCCTGTGCGGCATATTCTTCCAAATTTCATCCGAAGTATAAGCCAGAATCGGAGCAATCAGCCGAACCATGCCGTCGAGGATCAGGAACATGGCGGTCTGCGCAGCGCGCCGGGTTTCACTTTCCGGTTTTTCCACATAGAGCCTGTCCTTTAAAACATCAAGATAAAAATTGGAAAGATCCACAACACAGAAGTTATGAATAGCATGGTAAGCGAGGTGAAACTCGAACGTCTGATAAGCTTCTTCCGTTTGAGCAATCAGCCCGTTGAAACGGTTCAGAGCCCAAACGTCAATCGGCTCCAACCGGTCAAGCGGCACCATATTGGTATCCGGATTAAAATCGAACAGATTTCCCAGAATAAAGCGTGCGGTATTGCGGATTTTACGGTACGCATCAGAAAGCTGCTTTAAAATCTTATTGGAAATCCGCACATCCGACTGATAGTCGCTGGACGCCACCCACAGACGCAGAATATCCGCCCCGTATTTTTGTACAATTTCGCTGGGGGCAATCCCATTCCCAAGCGACTTTGACATTTTGCGGCCTTCCAGATCAATTACCATGCCGTGTGTCAAAACCGTGCGGTACGGGGCAAGGCCCTTCCATGCCACACTGGTTAAAAGGGAGGATTGGAACCATCCGCGGTGCTGATCGTTGCCTTCCAAATAAAGATCCGCCGGCCACCGGAGATCTTTGCGGGACATCAAAACGGCAGCGTGGCTGCACCCTGAATCGAACCAGACGTCCATTACATCCGTTTCCTTGGTAAATTCTGTACAGCCGCATTCACAGCGGGTGCCGGCCGGCAGAATCTGCGACGCATCGTATTGAAACCACGCGTTGGATCCTTCTTTGCGGAAAAGGTCGGAAACAGCCTGAATGCTTTCGCGCGTCACCAATTCCTTGCCGCATTTTTTACAGTAAAAGATCGGGAGCGGAACGCCCCACAGGCGCTGGCGCGAGATGCACCAGTCTTTCCGGTCACGCACCATGGAGGTAATGCGGTCGCGGCCCCAAGCAGGAATCCACTGAACCTTGTTAATCTCCTCTACCGTTTTGTCCTTAATGGCGTCCACAGAACAGAACCACTGTTCCGTCGCACGGAAAAGCACCGGGCTCTTGCAGCGCCAGCAGTGCGGATACTGGTGGATAATTTTCTTGACGGCAAACAGCGCGCCGGTCTCCTGCAAATGCTTTAGGATCGCCTTGTTGGCTTCGCCCGTCGTCAGGCCGGCGAAAAGGCTCCCAGCTTCATCCGTCATTCTGCCGCGGCTGTCCACTGGGACAATAACGGGAAGCTCCGGGTAATGATTATGGCAGACGTCATAGTCTTCAACGCCGTGTCCGGGGGCTGTGTGCACACAGCCGGTGCCGCTGTCCAGTGTGACATGGCTGCCGAGAATAACGAGCGATTCACGCCGAAGGAACGGATGGGCTGTTTTGATATATTCCAGTTCGCTGCCCTTAAAGGTCGCTACGACCTGATAACCGTCTTTTCCCGCTTCATGCATGGCTTCCTTGTACAGAGCGGATGCCATAACATAATATTCGCCGCCGCATTCGATCAGCGAATATTCAAAATCCGGTCCCAGGCAGATCGCCACATTGGCGGGGAGAGTCCATGTTGTCGTCGTCCAGATCACGAAAAAGACTTTGTTCGGATCGACCCCTTTCGCGCGGAAAACCCCGCGGTCATCGGTTACGCGGAATTTTACATAAATGGAATCACACGGATCCTCGCTGTACTCGATTTCCGCCTCAGCCAAAGCCGTTTCGTCGTGCGGGCACCAGTAAACTGGCTTAAGGCCCTTGTAAATGTAGCCTTTCAGGGCCATCTCGCCGAACACTTCGACCTGCTTAGCTTCAAACTGCGGATCCAGAGTGACATATGGATGCTCCCAGTCGCCGATTACACCGAGACGCTGAAACTGCGCCGTCATAGCTTTCACGTGGGTCAGCGCAAAATCACGGCAGTGATTGCGGAAATCCACCGGGTCGCCGCTTCGGCTGTCAAGCCCGTAGGCATCAATCGCCTTCCGCTCAATGGGCAGGCCGTGTGTATCCCACCCGGGAACATACGGTGCGCGGAATCCGGACATATTCTTATACCGGACAATAATATCTTTTAACACCTTGTTGAGAGCAGTTCCCAAATGGATATTTCCGTTTGCATAGGGGGGGCCGTCATGGAGCACATAAGCGGGCTTTCCCTCATTTTTCTTCATTAAATTTTCATAGATTTTTTCGTCCTGCCATTCTTTAAGCATAGCCGGTTCGCTTTTGGGAAGGCCGGCATGCATGGGAAAATCGGTCTTTGGAAGATTCAGGGTGCTTTTATAATCCATTGGTATGTCTCTCCTCTAAGATGTTTCTTTTCAGTTTCGTCTACAGGGTGCTGGGCTCGTCTTCAAAATTGGAAATCTGAGCTTGAAAAGTGTCTTCCGGATCCGGTGAGGGCGGTGTTACGGCAGACGGTTCCGGCTGAGGTTTCTGCTCAGGCGGGGCAGAAGGTTCAGAAGGCTTCTGCGGGACGGAAGACACCGGTTTTGGTTTATGCACCGGCAATGCGTTAATCAAGGTCAGGTGTTCCTTATAAGTGCTCAGGAGCTTGGAGCGGAAATCAGAAACGGCCTGCTGAAGGCGTTCCATTTCACGCTTTTGTTCTACAATTTTTTCATTTGCACCCGAAACGATCTGATCGGCCTGCAGATTTGCATCCTTCACAATGATTTCCGCTTTATGGCGGGCTTCACGGACAGAAGCATCACTCAGTTTCTGCGCGCTGATCAGCGCGTTTTTGATTTCGTCTTCCTGGTTGCGGTATTCCTCAATTTTATCGGCCAAAACTTTGATTTTATCCTGGCTTTTTTGATTTTCCGACTTGAGTTTCTCGATTTCTTCGTCCTGGGAAACTCCCTTTTTTAAAAGTTCATCATAAGATTCCCTGACACGGTCGAGGAAGGCGTCCACATCGTCGATACGGTAACCAGAAAAACCGGACTTTCGAAACCCAACATTGATAATATCGTTCAAAGACAGCATGATAATTCACCCCGCTAAATATATTTTCGGCCCGCCAGACAGAGCCTGCCCTTTTTGGTGACAGGCCCAAGCCGGTCAATTACAAACCGCCCTTCTCCCCGCACGGAAAGCACGTCGCCCTCCTGCACAGCTGCCGAAGGAGAATCCGCCTCTGCATGATTAATCCCCACAAGCCGCGAGCGAATCATCACAGCGGCCTTGGCCCGGCTGGTTCCCACCGAAGCGGCAACGGCACAGTCAAGCCTTGGAGCCGCCACAACGGACGAATACGCTGCAAAGCGGTGCGCCGCAGGAAAAGGTTCTTCGGCTCCCTCGGAAATCCGGACGCCGACTCCGCCGATCCGGGTTATCTGGGAACACAGGAAATCGGAAATCTCTTTCCTGCAAAAGAGGACGCACCGGCCTTTTTCCGGCAAAATATCTCCCAGTGCAGAGCGCTCAAGGCCCGCGTTTAACAGCGCGCCCAAAAAATCGCGGTGTGTCAGGCGATCCTGCGGACGGTACCGGACAGTCACGGAAGCTACGGGAAACGCATCGGCGGAGGGAGAACAATATTCCGGAAAAGCCCCGAAGATCACACGTTCGGCATCCGGATGGCCTCCCCAGAGCAGTACCCGGGAAAAGCGGCGGCTTTTCGCCCACTGCGCGGAAAGGGCTGCTTCATGCTCGTCCAGAAAGCCGACAAAGTGCGGGCCGCGGATCTCCGCCAAGTGCACCGCATCCGTCAGGCGCGCTTCCAGCGGGCCGCCCCGTCCGGTTTTTCTTTCTTCCATCAGAAATAGACGCCGTTGCCTTCCACTTCATCCATTACGTCTTCACCGGTCAGGTCGACGTTATAAGGTGTAATAATAAAAGTGCTGGTGGCGACCCGTTTGATTTTTCCGCCGTTGGCATAGGCTACGCCGCTCAGGAAATCTACAATCCGGCGGGAAATATCCTTATCGGTATTTTCAAGGTTAAGAACCACCGTGTGCATTTTCAGCAGTTCATCCGCAATGGTGCAGGTTTCTTCACCAAAACGTTCCGGTTTGAAAAGAGCCACCTGAAGCTGAGCCGACGCGTGGATATTCACAACGTTCCCTGCCGGTGTACGGCGGGCAGCATCACGCGGAGATTCTGGACGATCCGCAGTTTTCTGGCCCATATCGGAATCTTCCTCCTCTTCCTCATCACTCTCCGCCTCATAGTCGCAGTCATCGTACTCGTCTTCCGGCGGATTCCACATATCCTTGAATTTTTCTACAAAACCGGCCATAAGCCTTCTCCTCCCTGAAATCGGTTATTTTTTGTATATCCGCGGCCCGTACAGCGCCGTCCCAATCCGGACCATGTTGGCCCCTGCCCGGATCGCCTGCGCGTAATCGGCCGACATGCCCATTGATAAATAATCCATAGATACATTATCTATTTTTTTTGTTCCAGTGTCAATAAAATATTGATGCATCTTTAAAAAATAATTCATCGTCTTTTCAGAAGGCGCCCCGGCCGGAGGGATCGCCATCAATCCACGGACCCGCAGCGCAGGCAGCGCCGATACTTTTTGGAGCAATTCCGGAAGATTCTCCGGCAATACGCCGGACTTGTTTTCCTCACGGCCGATATTGACCTCAATAAGAATATCGGTGATTTTGCCGCGTTTTTCACCCAAACGGGAAATTTCTTTTGCAAGTTTTTCGCTGTCCACCGACTGGATCATGGAGACCCGGCCAACCAGGTATTTGACTTTATTCGCCTGCAGATGACCGATAAAGTGAAGCCGGCAGTGCTCCAGGCGGTAAGAATCATACTTGCCCATGAGCTCCTGCACTTTGTTTTCTCCAATGTGATTCACGCCAAGTTCAATACTGTGGTTGATCACTTCCACCGGAACGGTTTTTGTTGCGGCAAGGAGCGTAATATCTTCCGGCCTGCGTCCGGATTTTACCGCCGCTTCCGCTATGGTGCTACGGATTACCTTCAGGTTTTCTTCAACATCCTGAAAACGCCGTTCCAAATCATTCGATAACTTTTCCGTCATATAAATCGGTCCCTTCCACAACGACTTCGTCATACAGTTTTATGGTTGAATCCGTGTAGAGGCTGTCCTCTTTGGGATTCGGATCACAGATCACATAATTCTCTGCGCTGAATTTCGGTACGATCTGCCTGAAATCCAGCTGACCGCCGCGCAGAATATAAACGCCCTCCACTTCTTTGGTCTCGGTGGCCGTTTTGCCGTTTTTCTTTACGGTTTTTTGAACTTTCTGGTAATGCACGGCCTTCTGGCTGACCCGGATACCGGTGTATTTTTTGATTACAATCTGGGCAGTCTCGCAGCGGATCCCGGCAAGCGTGGAATCCATGTCCATACATTTTAGAATAACGGCGGCTTCCGAATCCGAACCGTTCTGGTTGATGGCCACAACTGAAGCAGGGATTTCTGCAGAGGAAATGGACGGGAACGTTACAGACACCACGCTGCCGGAACCCAGCTGCCGAAATTCCGTTACTCGGTCGGCCGGAACCACACAGGCAATATACCACCCGAATTCTTTACAGATTTTCCCGACTGAACCGGACACGGGAGCTCTTTTGGTATTTTCCAGTTCGCGGACCTGGCTGCTCGAAAGGGAAAGCACCTGAGAAATATTGCAGGCGGATTCCAGCCCGTCTGTATCCTGGATAAAATACCCAGAATCCGGAGAAACGACCGTTCCCTTTGAAGTGCCGGCCTGCTCTGCCAGAGTGCTGCGCTGCGCCTGAAGGCTGGCAATGCGGCTGCCAAAATCGGAAACAACACCCATGACCAGCTGCTTTTCATTGATCAGACTGAGAAGATCGCCTTTCTGACCGAATGCTTCCGTAAAATTTCCCTCGGACGTACTGTCCAGAATAGTATACAGCTGATGGTAAATACGGCTGTTAAAAGAATCCACACTGACCGAATACGTGCTGCCCGGTTTCTGGAGACTTTGCAGCTTTGCAATGGATTCGTCGATCTGTTTCAAGCTGTACTGCGCATTAGCCTGCTCGGCGTTTGCATAAACCCTTGCCACGGTTCCGCCTTTGGCAACCTTTTCGCCCGTTGTTACCACATAGCTGATAACGCCCGGCGTGCTGGATTTCAGCAGCGTTTCATTGCGGACAGCAAGGGCCGTTGTCTGAACGGAACTGGACGCGGTGTAATAGGAAGCCGTTTCCGTCAGAATCGAGGTATGATGGGAACGGTAAATCTGATATCCCACATAAAAAAGCAGCAGCAAGGCAATCACGGTTGACGCGGCGCGTTTCAGCGCAGAACCGTTCACGGCTGCCATCCCCCTTCCTTCAGGATCCCGAACGCGCAGCGGCAGACCGAATGGAAATCCGGCCAGTCGTCGAGGAAAATCCACTGGATACCGGCGCCGCGCCGGAACCACGTGAGCTGACGCTTGGCGTAGCGGCGGCTCTCACGCTTGACCGCTTCCACCGCTTCCGCAAGGGAACATTCGCCGCGGAAATACGGGAAAAACTCCTTATACCCGATCGCCTGGGAAGCCGTGGACGAAGCCGGCAGAGCAAAAACTTTTTCCGCTTCCCGCAGAAGGCCTGCTTCCATCATCCGATCCACCCGGCCGTTGATGGCTCCATAAAGTTTTGCCCTGTCCCGGAAGGAAAGACCGACGGCGCGGACGTCATAAGGCGGCGGCATGCGGCGGGAACGCTCGATTTGTTCGGTCATGGTCACGCCCGTGACGCGGTAGATCTCAATGGCACGAACCAGCCGCCCGGTATCGTTGGGATGGATCCGCTCCGCCGACTGCGGGTCGAAGGAACGGAGCTCCTCGGAAAGAACCTGTGTCCCCTGCTGCTCTGCCCGGCGGAAAAGCGTCTCGCGAAGCGCTTCGTCGCGCCCCTGCGGCGCAAAGCGGAGATTTGTCAGAAGGGACCGGACGTACAGCCCCGTGCCGCCGGCGACAATCGGCAGACGGTCCCTTGCATGGATATCCCGGATACAGTCCGACGCAAGGCGGACGTAATCTGCGACGCTGAACGATTCCATGGGATCGAGAAAGCCGATCAAATGATGCGGAACTCCGCGCTTTTCTGCTTCGGACGGCTGCGCTGTGCCGATCTCCAGACCTTTGTAAATCTGCATGGAATCCGCCGAAACGATCTCTCCGCCGAAGCAGAGTGCAAGCTCGGCGGCCAGGCGGCTTTTTCCGACAGCCGTGGGGCCGACGACCGCCGCAACCCGAATCTTCTCCATTACGGAATCCTCCCGAACCGGCGTTCCAGCTCTTTCCTCGTCAAAAAGAAGCAGACGGGCCTTCCGTGCGGGCAGTACCGAACATCTTCTTTTTCAGCTTGCCGGACAAGAGCCGTCAGTTCCTGCGGCGAAGCCGGATCGCCCGCTTTGACGGCGGCGCGGCATGCCACATTGTGGTACAGCCAGTCTACCTTTTCCGTCGTGACGTCCGTCTTTCCGGAGGCCAGATAACCGGCGATTTCCATAACCGACTCGGCCACGCCTTCGCCGCCGAGTATCATGGGCGCGCTGCGCACCAGAACCGTGCCGCCGCCGAAATCCTCGATCTCAAACCCGGCGTCGGCGCAGATATCCAGCGATTCCAGCACGGCGGAATACTCGTTTTTCTCCAGCGTGACGGGGATCGGCTGCAGAAGCATCTGCCGGTCGGCCTTTCCCCCCTGTGCCTTCAGCTTTTCGTAAAGAAGGCGCTCATGGGCGGCGTGCTTGTCGATAAAGACCAGGCTGTCGCCGCGCTGGAGGATAATATAGGTTCCAAACGCTTCTCCGATCAGCTTTTCCGGCTCCTCTTCCCCTTTTTCCGGTTCGGCGTCCTGCTGCTCCGGGACAGGCGGAGCGGCTTTTTCCGGCGTGCCCGCTTCGCGCGGTTCCGAAGAAACGGGCGGTTCCGGAACCGGCAGCTCGTCGTCATCCCGCTCGATATCGGGCGGAACCAGCGTGCCGCGAAGGCCGGGGAAGCCGGCGGGAACGGCGTGCGGAGCGGAAGCTTCCGGCTCCCCGGAAGAGCACTCGCGCACGGCAGACGGCGGCGGAACGGCGCGGGGCTGCGCCGGAAAGCGCATCTGCACGGCGGCGGGCTTCGGCGCGCGGCGGAAAGCGGGAGCGGCGGAATCCGCCAGCTCCCGCGGACGGGGAACGTCTTCTTTGTTCAGGGCCGTTTTGACACCGTGGTAAACCGCGTCGAAAATCGGCTTCTCGCTGAGGAAGCGGACTTCGATCTTGGCCGGATGAACGTTGACGTCTACCGCCGCGAACGGAACCGTGAGATGCAGGACGCAGGCGGGAAACTTCCCGGTCATCAGGGATCCTTTAAACGCCTGCTCCAGCGCGGCCATGGCGGTGCGGGTTTTGACGTAGCGCCCGTTGATGAAAAAGTTCTGCATGCTGCGGTTCGGGCGCGCCGAAGCGGGGCGGCTGATAAAGCCCGTCGCTTTGACGCCGTTCAGCTCGTAATCGACCGGGATAAGGCCGGACGTGAACTCTTTGCCGTAAACGGCGTAAACGGCGGATTTGAGCTGCCCGCCGCCCGGCGTATGCAAAGCCTCGCGGCCGTCGCGGAGAAACCGGAACGAAACCTCCGGATGGGCCAAAGCCTCCTTGTCGATCACTGCCGCGGCGGCGTTGCCCTCCGTGACGTCCCGCTTCAGGAATTTCATGCGCGCGGGGGTGTTGTAAAACAGGTCGCGGACAACCAGGGTAGTGCCTTCGGCGCAGCCCGCGTCCCCGCAGAATTTCTCGGTTCCGCCTTCAATGCCGTACCGTGTGCCGGCAAGCTCGCCCGCCGTGCGCGTAAGCATTTCGACGCGGGCGACGGCGGCAACGGAGGCCAGCGCCTCGCCCCGGAAGCCGAGCGTTGCAATGCTGCCGAGGTCGCCGCGGCCCGAGACCTTGCTGGTCGCGTGGCGCAGGAACGCAAGCGGCACGTCTTCCCGCGCAATGCCGCAGCCGTTGTCCGTAACGCGCAGAAACGACGTGCCGCCGTTCCGGATCTCCACCGTGACGGCGGAGGAACCCGCGTCAATGCAGTTTTCAACCAGTTCTTTCACGACGGAGGCGGGGCGTTCCACCACTTCGCCCGCCGCGATCAACTCCGCGACGTGCTTATCCAGCACATTGATTTTTCCCATGGCGCGTACCCCTTTCTCCGTTTTAAAACACGCTTCAGGCGCATTTGTTTTTACAGGATGAAATCCATCAAAATCTCATCGTGGAAAACACCGCCGACATTAAAATAATCTTTGTGGCGGCCCGCTTTTTGAAAACCGAACTTTTCATACAGCCGGACAGCCCGCACGTTGCTGTCATAAACGCCGAGATGGATAACTTTGAGCACCGGATTCCGCTTAGCAAACGAAAGGATTTCCGCAAGCAGAGCAGAAGCCGCGCCGAGGTGCCAGTACTGCTTCCGGACGCTGACGCCGAATTCGGCATTGTGGGCAAGCCGCACTTTCTGCTCCGCCAGAAGATTCGCCGTACAGGCCAGCCCTCCCCTGACAAAGCCGGCCAGAAACAGGCTGTTGGGCAGTTCTTTCATTTTCAGGAGAAACTGTTTTTCCTCCTCTACGGTATGGCGGCTGTCGTTGGCTCCGTAGGTAAGAAAATCACTCTCGCCGCCAATTTCGCCCATATAGGCAACCATGGCTTCCGCATCGTCTTCCCGGGCTTCACGGATAACAAGCGGCGTGCCGTCTTTCAGCCGGACTTCTTTTCCCACCATCCAGATCCATCCTCTCTTAACGCCCGTCGGAAAAACTCCCTTCAACCTACCCGTAAAAAGGGAGGAAAGTTGCCCTCTGGAGGACAACTTTTAGAAAATTTTCCAAAATATTTTTGACTTTCAGGATTTCGCCAGTTTGGAAAGCTCAAACAGCGTGTTCATGCACTCGATCGGCGTCAAGGTGTTGACATCGAGAGACTTGAGGCGTTCCAGAATTTCCGTTTCGTTCGGCGGGGCAAATGCGATCTGCGCAGGCTCTTCCTCCTGCTTTTTGGAAGCAAGCCCTTTCGGGGCGGGCACGTCTTTCCCGGCTTCCAGTTCGGCGAGGATCTGCCTGGCGCGGGTAATGACACGGTTCGGCACGCCCGCCAGTTTGGCAACTTCAATCCCGTAACTGTCGTCGGCCCCGCCGCGGACAATGCGGCGGAGGAACGTAATGTCGTCCCCATGCTTTTTCGCGGCGATATTGTAGTTCTTCACGCCGGGAATCTGCCCTTCCAACGCGGTCAGTTCGTGGTAATGCGTGGCAAAAAGCGTTTTAGCCCCGAGGCGCTTTTTGTCGGCGACGTATTCCAGAACGGCGCGGGCAATGCTCATGCCGTCGTAAGTGGAAGTCCCCCGGCCGATCTCATCGAGGATCAGGAGGCTGTCCGCCGTAGCGTCGCGGATAATCTCGGCGACTTCCGCCATCTCCACCATAAAGGTGGACTGCCCGGCGGCAAGGTCGTCCGACGCGCCGACGCGGGTGAAAATGGCGTCCACGGCGCCGATCTCCGCGCTTTCGGCGGGGACAAAACAGCCGATCTGCGCCATGATGACAATCAGGGCGATCTGGCGCATATAGGTGGACTTGCCCGCCATATTCGGGCCGGTAATGATGGCGGCGCGGTTTTCATCCCGGTCGAGAAGGACATCGTTCGGGACAAACGGCTCCTCGGAAAGTGCCTCAACCACCGGATGGCGGCTCTTTTTGAGGATGATTTTTCCGCTCAAATTGACTTCCGGACGGACATAGCCGCGGTCGGCGGAAACCTGCGCGAACGAAAGCAGGACATCCAGCCGGGCGACAGCCTGCGCCGTGGACTGCACGCGGTTCATCTGCCCCGCAACCTGCTTGCGGACAGAATCGAACAGCTGGTACTCCAGCTGGACAGCCTTGTCGTGCGCACCGAGAATACGGCCTTCCAGCTCTTTGAGCTCCGGGGTGACAAAGCGCTCACAATTGGTAAGGGTCTGCCGGCGGGTGTACTCCGGCGGAGCCTGATCCTTATAGGCGTTGGGAATTTCTATGTAATAACCGAATACCCGGTTGTAACCGACTTTCAGCTTTGGAATCCCCGTTTTTTTGCGCTCCCGCGTTTCGATCTGCGCGACGACACCCCGCCCGTCGCTCATATCGCCTTTGAGAAAATCGAGATCCTTGCTGAAACCGGGCTTGATGATGCCGCCTTCCCGCACGGAGAACGGGGGCTCCTCCACAATGGACCGCTCTATTAAATCCCTCACATCTTCCAGGCCGTCGATCTCCTGCCGGATGCCGCAGAGCAGGCTGGACTGAACATCCTTCAGCAGAGTTTTGAGGGCGGGCAGGCGCGACGCCGCGTCGGAAAGACTGCGCAGCTCGCGGCCGTTGGCGGAGCCGTAGACAATGCGGGACATCAGACGCTCGAGATCGTGGACACCGGTGAGCTGTTCGGAAAGGCTGTCCCGCAGAATGCTGTCTTTCGTGAGCTCTTCGACGGCGCTGAGCCGCCGCCCGATCGGGGCCGGGTTCAGGAGCGGGCGCTCCATCCACGCCCGGATCAGGCGCTTGCCCATGGGAGTGCGGGTGCGGTCGAGAACCCACAGAAGGGATCCGCGCTTTTCTTTGCCGCGCATCGTTTCGAAAAGCTCGAGGTTCCGGCGCGCGGTGAGGTTGAGGCGCATATACTGCGCGCCGCTGTACAGATCCACCTTGTCCATGCGCTCAAGGCCGGTGCGCTCCGTCTCCTTTAAGTAGCCGAGAAGCGCGCCCAGTGCGCCGGTGATCTCCGGCTTGTCCGCAAGGCCGAGGTCTTCGAGGCTTTTGCCGAACTGCCCTTCGACGGCGGAAGCGGACGCCTGCGGATCAAACCGGCCGTCGTCCAGAAGCTCGAGGCTGGCGCTGAGGCGCTCCTTAATAAACTTCGGCAGGCCGGTTAAATCCAGCACGCCCGAACTGACGAGGATCTCTCTCGGGGAAAAGCGGGAAAGCTCATTCTGGAGCGAAGCGGTAAGCTCTTCCGGATTTTTGCCGGACAGGAACGTGGCGTGCAGTTCGCCCGTGGAAATATCCGCAAAGCAGACGCCCGCGGCGGTTCCCCGCACAAAGAGAGAACAGATAAAGTTGTTGCGCGACTCGTCCAGCATGCTGCTCTCGAGAACCGTGCCGGGCGTAATGACGCGGATAATGTCCCTTTTGACAAGGCCCTTAGCCAGCTTGGGGTCTTCCAGCTGTTCGCAGATGGCGACTTTATAGCCTTTTGCAATCAGCCGCGCGACGTAGGACTCATAGCTGTGGAACGGAATTCCGCACATGGGCGCGCGTTCCGACTGGCCGCAGTCGCGCCCCGTAAGCGTGAGATCCAGCTCGCGGGACACCAATTTCGCGTCGTCGTAAAACATCTCGTAAAAATCGCCGAGACGGAAGAAAAGGATCGTATCCGGATATTGTTTTTTAATTTTAAAATATTGCTCCATCATGGGGGACAGGGCCGCCAAATTTACCGCCTCCGACGTAAAAAAATCGTTTTTGCCCCGCGCCCGGAATCAGTGACAGCCGGCACAGGCGGAGCAGTCACCGGCGCAGGCGGATTCGGTATAATCGGCCGTTTCGGGATCGGCGCCCTGCGCGCTCTGCTGGATGATGGCGTTCACGCGGCGCATGAGGCCGTCGAAATCCACCCGGGCACGGCTGTACGTTTCCATGTGCGGGTTCTTCATAATGGATTCGTAGAGAGCGTTCATCGACTGCTGGTAGGACTTCACCTTATCCTCGTCGCGCTCCTGTTTTTGCAGCTCGTTCTGGAGGGACATATGCTTGAGATTGTACTGGCCGATCAGATCCTGGAGATCTTTGTCTTCTTCAGCGGCCTGCTCTGCGGTGCGCATCTTTACGAAGCGGTCGTCTTTCTGGATTGCCTTTCCGATTTCCCTTGCCTGTTCAATAATATCCATGGCCGTACTCCTTATTTTTTTGATAAATTTATTTCGATGGAACCAATTCTCCGCTGAGGACCCAGTTGCGCGCCGCAGTGATACGAACATCGGCAAAACGGCCGACCTGATCCTCTGAGCCCGGAAAATCTATGACGACGCTGCCGTCTGTGCGCCCGTGCAGAAGACCCGTTTTGGAATTTTTCCCCTCGATGAGGACGCGGCGGGTCCGGCCGACTTCACCTGCGCAGCGCTTTGCGGAGATCTTTTCCTGCTCAGCGCAGAGTTCCTGAAGCCACCGGGTTTTCTCTTCAGCGGGGACGGGATCGGGCAGCTTCGCTGCGCGCGTCCCCTCGCGGGGAGAATAGATAAAGGTGAAAAGCGACGTAAACTCCACCTGCCGGATAAGATCCACGGTCTGCCGGAACTCCTCATAGGTTTCCCCGGGGAAGCCCACAATAATATCGGACGTGAGCGAAAGATCGGGTATTTTTTTCTTCGCGTACTCCACCAGCGCAAGATAGCTTTCGCGGGTATAGCCGCGGTTCATGGCCTTTAGAATCCGATTGCTGCCGGACTGGACGGGCAGGTGCAGATGATGGCTGATATGGCGGCCGCCGGCCATCGTGTCAATCAGCTCGTGCGTGGCGTCTTTGGGGTGCGAGGTCATGAAGCGGAGGCGGTAGTCGCCGTCCACGGCATCCAGCCGGCGCAGAAGCTCGGAAAAACTGATGGGATCCCCGAGGGTCTTGCCGTAAGAATTCACATTCTGCCCGAGAAGGGTGATATCTTTATAGCCGTTTTCCACAAGGCCGCGGAATTCCCCCAGGATGGCGTGCGGCCCGCGGCTGCGCTCTCTGCCCCGGACGTACGGCACAATGCAGTAGGAACAGAAATTGTTGCAGCCATACATCACCGTGAGCCACGCCCGGAACCGGCTGCCGCGCCGGGCGGGAAGCCCTTCGGTGATGACCGCATCCTCCTGCTCGTCGCCGCGCTCAAACACACGGCCGTCCCCTTCGAGGGCGGTGCAGAGAAGCTCCGGGAACCGGTGCAGCACATGCGTGCCGAAAACCAGCCCCACAAACGGAAACTTGCGGCGGATATGCTCCGAAGCGCTCTTTTCCTCCATCATGCATCCGCAGACGGCGACGAGGATCGACGGGTAGCGGCGCTTGAGCTCCTTAAGGGCCCCAACGTTGCCGAACACCCGGTTTTCAGCGTGGCCGCGCACAGCACAGGTGTTGAACAGGATAAAATCGGCCTGCTCTGGATCTTCCGTAAAGGAAAAGCCCATCTGTGAGAGCATGCCCATGATTTTTTCGCTGTCCGACACATTCTGCTGGCAGCCGTAGGTTCGCACCAGCGCCATGGGAACTGCGCCCCGTTTGCGGACCGCCATGATTTTGGCCGCCCGCTCCGTATAAAACGCCTGCGGATGAAGCGGGGGCGGCATGCGAAACAGATCGTTTTCTTCCAAACGGAATTCCCTCCATTTATCGTTATGAATTACAGATTATTATACCACAGACGCATCCCGTTCCGCAAGACGGGCAAACAGCCCCGCGCCGTCTGAAAAGACAGCGCGGGGCTGAAAAATAGACGCGGTTCAGTTTTGAAAACTGACGCTGATGCGGCCGTTTATGGTATGAGCCGACAGTTTTTTGGAACCGCCGGTGCGGTTTTGCAGGTTGTTGGCGGCGTTGGCCGTATGTGCGCTGACGGTGTAGTCCTCTTCCCTTCCGCGGATGGTTCCGGAAATGCCGGAATTCGTGGTCGTCAAGGAAATATCCGGGGACTCGATATCATCGACGCTGATTCTTCCGTTCGTGCTTTCTGCCAAAAGCCTGCCGGAAACCGAAACTTCACTGAGATGAACGGCGGAATTGGTGGTTTGCAGAGCTGCTTCCGGAGACTGGACACCGTCCAGACTGATTTTTCCGTTTGTAGTGCGCGCCGAAATTTTTTCGCCCGCCGAAACATGCCGGAGACGGACGGCGCCGTTGCTCGTGATGAGTTCCAGGCTCCGCGCGGAAAGATTTTCGGTGCAGACACGGGAATTGGTTGTTTCAAGCCGGACGGATTGCAGATTTGAAAATTCGGATACATGGACGGAATCGTTTGTGTCCTGAACCGAAAGGTCTCCGGCAAAATTCCGGGGAACCTGCACGGTAATCGCAGGCATATACCGGACATGCCATAAAAAATGAAAAGTTTTTCGCTCCATTTCCCTGTTACGCATGCGAAAGACCCCATCAGCACAGGAAAATTCATAGACTTGGTCTGCATCATCCGGGTATTTGACCAAAATCCCGTCCGAATCCGAAGGAACAATTTCGACCGACTTGTTTTCCGCGCTGAGAACAACCGCGTGGATTCCATCCGACAGGGCCGTGTAGGTTTTATATTCAAATTCGCTGCGGCCGGATCTGCCGCTGTGTGCAAAATCTTCGTCCTCGAGAATTTTCCGCGCGAGTTCCCGGAGATCGCCCAAGTCACCGACCGCTTCTTCCTCGGTCTGGCCGCTTTCCACTTTATCTTCTATCATTTCGCGGTAATAGGTCAGAATCTGCTCCAGTTCGTCCTCCGGAAGGGCCCGAAGCAATCTGCGCAGCTCCTTTAGAAATTGCTCTCTATTCATAATAAATTCCCCCTTATGAATCATGATTCCCGACAGGAAATGGGCAGCCTGCTGATATCAGCTCTCGAAATTCACACTGATGATGGCATTGGTGGTGTGGATGGAAAGTTCTTTTGAGCCGCCGGTGCGGTTTTGCAGGTTACTGACGGCATTGGTGGTATGCGCGCTGACGGTGTAGTCCTCCTCCCTGCCGAGGATGGTCCCGGTGATGATGGCGTTGGTAGTGTTCAGGGAAATATCCGGGGAAGTGACACCTTCGAGGCCGATTTGGGCGTTTTGGGTCTCCGCCGACAGCTTCTGGGAAGCAGAGACATTCTGAAGGTTAATGGCGGCGTTCTTGGTCTCAAACCCCAGATCCTGAGCGGAAAGATCCTGAATTGTGATGGCTGAATTGGTCGTGCGGCAGGCAACGGATTTCAAACTCTGAAAACCATTGATCCGGATATCACTGTTGGTTGTTTCAGCAGAAACGGCACCCGCAAATTTCCGGGGAAGGCGGATGGTAATGAACGGCGCCTGCCCATTGATCTTCCACGCGGATCTCAGGCTGTTCCACGACCGGTTATCCGTGTTTTTGACGGTCAATGTGCCGCCGGCAACAGAAAAATCATACGTCTGATCCGAATTTGTAGCGTACTGAACCGTGATTTGGTCGGAGTCGCACGGTTCGACCGTGACCTTCTTGCACTCGGCGCTGACGGAAAGCGCCGTGATGCCGTCCGCCTTGGCCGTATAGGTCTTTGTCCCGAACGATTCGGATGCGGAAGCATCCTTTCCGTTCTCCGCGCCGTTTACGTCAATATGGATGCCGGGAAGGTCAACGATGACATCGTCCTGCCCGGACGCGGAGAAACCGCCGTTCGAATCGGTTCCATGAATGTGGATGCCGGGAAGGTCAACCGTGGTGCCCTTCTGTTCCGCGGGAACCCTCCGGAAAGCGGCTACTCCGACTATGGCGGCAACCAAAACCACACCAAACAGAGAAAGGACCGCAATCGCTACGATCTTGCCAATGTTTTTCGGACGGCGGTTCGGATTTTCTGAAAGAATCTTCCGCGCCAGATCGCGGATATCACCGAGATCATCGACAGCTTCTTCCTCCGCTTGGCCGTTCTCCACCTTATCTTCGATCATCTCGCGGTAATAAGCCAGGATCCGCTCCAGTTCGTCCGGCGGCAAAGCGCGGATCATCCGCCGCAGCTTTTTTAGAAATTGCTCCTTGTTCATCCCGGTTTTCCCTCCTGCAAAATAAAATCATGAATCCGCACCATTTCTTCCCACTCGCGGCGGAAAGCGAACAGCCGCTCCCGGCCGAGCGGGGTAATGCGGTAATATTTCCGGAGCCTGCCGCTGTGCGCAACGGAATAAGTCGTGAGGCACCCACCCATCTGCAGCCTTTTAAGGATTGGGTAAAGCGTTGATTCCGAAATCTTCACACAGGGAGAAACATCCCGGATAATCTGATACCCATAGGAATCGCTGTGCGCGATAACCGCCAGCACGCAGACATCCAGCAGCCCTTTTTTCATCTGTGTGTCCAAGGCGACACCTCCTATTGAGTTATATAATACATTGCATAGTATAAAAAGTCAAGACGATCCCACGATTTTTTCGCGGGAACCGCATGGTTAAAGAGAAAATGTTTACGGGCGGTAAAAATCGGGGGCGGTCTTCCACAGCAGAACACGGCGGCGCAAGGCTGGATCCGTCCAGCGGTCAACCGTAAGCAGCCTGCTGTATCCGGAAATGCGCAGGCACGCCCTGACGGCGCGGCTGCTGCTGCCTTCGCGCAGAAGGACGTCAACCGAATCCATTACCGTACGGGGAATTTTCTCTTTTTCCAAAAGGCGCAGCAGCTCCCTTTCACCGCCGTACTGTGCTTTTGCCACATCAAGGACGCGCAGCATGGCCTCGACCCGCTGGAAAATCGCCCGGCCGGCCGGAGCCTGTTTGCCCCGCTTCAATTCACAGGCCGGCTCCCGCGTAAGAAGCACCGGCGCCTGCACGACGGAATCCGCACAGAACAGGCAGCAGAAAACAAACTCTTCGGCATACCCGTAAACACAGGAATCGGAAAAAGAAATCTCGCGATCCAGCAAAAACTGCCGGCGAACCAGCACGGCGGCGATATCGCCGCCGGAATTACGGCGCAGGATTTCTTCCGCAAACAGGCTGCCTTTCGGCTGGCGGACGGCGCTGCTGATCACCCGCCGCTCGGCGGCGCGCACTTCTTCTTTGCTGGTGCATCCGAAGATAAAATCTGCCCCGGAACGCCCGGCTGCCTCCAAGAACCGGGGAAGGAAACCACCGTAAAGCCTGCGGGCAAACAGGAATGTGAGGTACCGGCCCCCCGCTTTCTGGACAGCGGTATTCAGCGCCGCCGGTATGGCTGACTCGCCGTTCTGAATGACAAACCCATTTAGGCCGAGCTGCTTCATCAGCTGAACCGCCCGCAGTACGGTTTTGTCTCCGGAACCCGTATCCACAATGATAAACTCCGCCGAGATTCCCTGCGCTTCTTGCGCAGCAAACTGGAGGATACCGGGAATCTCCTGCTCAATATTTTTGACTGGAATGAGAATAGAAAGATCTGCCGTTTGCACTTTGACGCCCGCCTTTCCCGATTTTTTCGGCTCCAATCAAGTATAGCATATTGGCGTAGGGAGAAAAGATGTAAATTGGACAGATCGCATTAAAAAATAAATATTTTCTTGTGAATAAATTCCAAATGGAAAGACTGCCAAAACAGAAATATAAACAAATACTCAAAATCGTATAAAAATTATACATTCCCTTTTATTTGTCTATTTGCGCAGGGTCCGCACTCATGTATATTTTTCTTAGGGGAAGTGAAAACATGCCTTTTGAAAATGTCATAAAGCGCGCAGCCATAGGCGCAACTGTAGCATTGTCTTTAAAAGGAATCCGCAACGACCCAAAACGAAGCATTCGGAATACCGTGGATCTTTTTGACTGCTTTACGAAAGGTATTTTCGACGAAAGCCTGCTTTCCAGAATTCGACAGGATGTGGGCAACCCGAAAAGCTGTCTTTTCAACACGGTAATGGCAATGGTCCAGAATGTGGACCATTCTATTCTGAAGACCGTAGGGACAGACCTGTGCTACAACCGGGTAGCCGTTTTCACAAACCAGAAAAAGCCCAAAAAAGAAATTCTGACAAGAAAAGTGGCCTGCAAAGCTGCTGAAAGCCTGAATGATGCCGTAAAATACGGCAAAGAGCTGGGGGTATATTTTTACGTAATCTCAGGACACCGGCCGCTGAACCACCGCAATGAAATTCTGGCGGTCTGCCGGGACAATCCCGACTGCGCATTCTTTCTTCAAATGGACGAAAGAGACGTGGATGAGAACTTTGTGAAAGAAGCGGCAAAAGCGGAAAATATCATTCTCTCGGTGAATGTATGCGCCAACTTCTTCTCAGACCAGCTGTTTCAAAATTACAGCCAGACGTTCCGTATTCTGAAAAAGCACCACTGCTTGTATGGATACTCGGTGAGGATTGACGCAAAAAAAGGCCTGCTGTTCTGCCAGAAAAAGTTTATAGATTTGATGGTAAAATGCGGATGCCTGTTTGGCTGGTATTTTAACGGTTTTGAAGAAAAACAGCCTTATTTTAAAGCCGTCCGCAGCATGATCCGGTCGGCATCCACGGCAGGGTCGCCGCTGCTGCTGCTGAACAAAGGCTCAGACGACCGGCTGACGGAGCGGTTCACCGCCGGAGGGCGCTGCTACCTGTTTTTCGGCAAAAAAAGACTGAAAATAAAATACCGCCTGGCCGCCGCGAAAAACGGCGGGGCGGTGCGTGCATAATCCGCAGTCAGGACGGCGGAGCCTGTTCTTTGCCTTCGGGTGAAGGGGCTCCGCCGTCTTTGTCTTTGAAATAGCGGGCCGCCGCAAAGCGCTTGCTGTCGTCTACAAAATGCTTGAGGCGGCAGACAATTTCCTGCGGCTTTTCTTTCATGCCCCGGCTTGCCCATTGCAGTACGATGCCAACCAGGCCGTAGGCGTAAAATTCGGCGATAAAATTCTTATCTGCCTCTTCCATCTGGCGCCCTTCCTCGAAACTGTCGGCAAGACCGTTGACAATTTCCAAAAGAAGATCCTTCGTAACGCTGAAAAAATATTCCTGGCACAGATTCCGTCCCGACGAATCCAGCGCACCCATATAAAAAGACTTGTCCCGTTTCATAATATTCAGCACGTCCAGGATTGCTTCGCTCCAGTCGTGATATGAAATATTGTGCGCAATAGCGGAAACAATTTCATTGTAATAGATCCAATTGACGAGGTCGTATTTATCCTGAAAATGATAGTAAAAAGTCTGCCGGTTGAGACCGCAGTTTTTCACAATATCGGCAACCGTAATTTTATCGAGACTTTTCTTTTTCATCAGCTCTTTCATAGAGGCCGCGATTGCCTTTTTGGTAATCAAAGAATCCGACATGTTGAACCTCTCCAGCTCCATCTTTCAGCCTTTTTATTTTGTTTATTATAACATAAAGGCTCGAATTGGGCAATCAGTCCCTTCCCGAACAGGAGAAAAGCCCTGCGGCGGAGCAGATTTTCCCCTTACTCAGGATACTCCGTCAAAAAGCCATTTTCCAAAAAGAAAAAGGATCAGGAACGGACCTCAATTTGCAGGCCCTTCATCACATCCAGCGCTTTCTGGTTCATTTCTTCGTCGGCGCTGGCCGTGCAGGCGGAATCTACGATCACTTCCGCCTCCGGCAAAGCCGCTTTGGCGAGAACCGCATTCGACAGGACACAGATATTGGAGACAAGGCCCACCAGTTCCACGCTGCCATAACCGCCGCGGGAAAGGTACTCGGCCAGCTCCATGGAACCGAATGATTTCTTTTCGAACCGCTTATCGGACAGCTTGCAGGTACCGGCAATTTTGCCGTACAGTTTCCAGCCCTCCGTATTCTTTACACAGTGCGGGATCGGAAGTTTACGGCCCTCCTGCGTGTTGGGGTAATCCTGCCCATGGGTATCAAAAGTGAATGCGACTTCCCATCCGTTTTTCCGGTATTCGCCTATTTTCTTCAAAATTTTGCTTTCCAGCGAAACCGCTTTTGGGAAACCGAGACTTCCGGTGACAAAATCATTCTGATAATCCACAACGATTAAAATTTTTTTCATCGCAACCGTCCCTCCTGCCGCATTTTTAGCAAAACATTTCTCTTTTCTAATCATACTGGAATTGACTGGAATAGTCAAGAAAGAGCCGCCCTACCGGGCGGCTGCAGGGAAATTATTTGACAACAAAATTGATCAGTTTTCTGGGGACAAAGATCTCGCGGACAACCTTTTTTCCGGAGAGTTCCTCCTGAATCCGGCTGTTGGCCCTGGCCTGGGACAGGGCGCTGTCTTTCGGGACATCCGCGGCGACGGCGATCCTCGCCCGGACTTTCCCGTTGACCTGCACCGCCATTTCGACCGTCTCGTCTGCGCATTTCGACTCGTCATACGCAGGCCACGGCTGCTGGCACACCATGCCGGATCCGAGTTTCTGCACGGCCCAGACTTCTTCGCAGACGTGCGGGGCAAACACATTGAGCAGGGTGGTGAAAATCTTCAGCTCACCCCGGGTGACGGAACCGACGGCCGAGATATCGTTGATAAGGGACATCAGCGCAGCAATAGCCGTATTGAATTTGAGGTTTTCGATATCCTCGCCGACTTTTTTAACGGCCTTGTTGAACGGGCGCTCCAGTTCTTCGCGGATGCCGTCCCCTTCGCAGAGAATATCCTGGAGGTTCCAGTAGCGCTCGATAAAGCGGCGGCATCCTTTAATCCCATGGGTGCTCCACGGAGCGGCCTTTTCGAAATCGCCGATAAACATCTCATACAGGCGCATGGTGTCTGCGCCGTATTCGCTGACGATATCGTCGGGATTGACGACGTTCCCGCGGGATTTGCTCATCTTCTCGCCGTTCTCGCCGAGGATCATGCCGTGGCTGGTGCGTTTGGCATACGGCTCCGGGGTGGGAACCTCCCCGATATCATAGAGAAATTTGTGCCAGAAACGGCTGTAAAGCAGGTGGAGCGTGGTGTGCTCCATGCCGCCGTTGTACCAGTCCACGGGGGACCAGTATTTCAGGGCTTCTTTGCCTGCGAAAGCGTCCTTATTGTGGGGATCCATATAACGCAGGAAATACCATGAGGAACCGGCCCACTGGGGCATGGTGTCCGTTTCCCGCTTGGCCGGGCCGCCGCACTTCGGGCAGGTGGTGTTCACCCACTCGGTCATGTGGGCCAGCGGCGACTCGCCGTTGTCGGTCGGCTCGTAAGATTTGACATTCGGCAGGCGCAGCGGAAGCTCGCTTTCCGGCACCGGGACATAGCCGCACTGGGGACACTTGACAATTGGGATCGGTTCGCCCCAGTAGCGCTGGCGGGAAAAGACCCAGTCGCGGAGCTTATAATTGACTTTGGGGCGGCCGGCCCCTTTTTCCGACAGATATTCTGTGATCTTTTTCTTGGCCTCTTCCACGGTAAGGCCGTTGAGAAAGCCGGAATTAACCATGACGCCTTTGGCACAATCGGTAAACGCTTCTTTCTGGACGTCGCCGCCCTTTACGACTTCAATAATCGGGAGGCCGAATTTTTGAGCGAAATCCCAGTCGCGGGTATCGTGGGCCGGGACGGCCATAATGGCGCCCGTGCCGTACGACATGAGGACATAATCCGAAATGAAAATCGGGATCTCCCGCCCGCTGACGGGGTTAATTCCGCGCACGCCGTCCAGCCGGACACCGGTTTTGTCCTTGGCGATCTCGGTGCGCTCAAAATCCGATTTGCGGGCGGCCTGTGCCTGATAGGCACGGACTTCGTCCATATTTTTGATTTTGCCCGCCCATTTTTCAAGATAAGGATGCTCTGGGGAAAGGACCATATAGGTTGCGCCGAACAGGGTATCCGGGCGTGTGGTGTAAACCGTAAGCGTATCCCCGGCCGTTGTAGCAAAATCAACTTCCGCACCCGTGGAACGCCCAATCCAGTTGCGCTGCTGCGCTTTGACGCGCTCCGGGTAATCTACCAGATCAAGATCGTCGATCAGTCGCTGAGCATACGCCGTGATTTTCAGCATCCACTGGGACTTGACTTTGCGCACAACCTCACTGCCGCAGCGCTCGCACTTACCCTGAATAACTTCTTCATTGGCAAGAACGCATTTGCAGGAGGTGCACCAGTTGACGGCCATCTCCTTTTTATAGGCAAGGCCGTGCTTGAAAAGCTGGAGGAAAATCCACTGCGTCCATTTGTAATACTCCGGATCCGTCGTATTGATCTCACGGGTCCAGTCGAAAGAAAGGCCGAGCGACTGGAGCTGCTGCTTGAACCGCGCGATGTTCTTCTTTGTGACGACGGCAGGATGGACGTGGTTTTTGATGGCGTAGTTCTCGCTCGGCAGGCCGAACGCGTCCCACCCGATCGGATACAGCACATTGTAGCCCTGCATACGGCGTTTGCGCGCGATAATATCCATCGCTGTGTAAGAGCGGGGATGCCCAACGTGCAGGCCCTGTCCCGACGGGTACGGGAATTCGATCAGCGCGTAGTACTTCGGTTTGGACGAATGGTTGGATGCGTGAAAGACACCGGCCTTCTCCCATGCCGCCTGCCACTTTTTTTCAATCGGTTTCGGATCGTATTTCATTTTGTTCGCCCCTAATATATATTGAGAATATCGTTTGAAAACAAGCCAGCACTCCCGCCCGGCAGCAACAGAACCGCGTTATTTCAGCAGGCCTGAGATATCGACCGTTTCACCGTCGCGCCAAAGGCGGTCGAGATCGTAAAACGTACGGGCTTCCGGCGTAAAAACATGAACGACAACACCGAGGTAATCCAGAAGAATCCAGGAATTGGAGCGGTAACCTTCGGTATGGGCCGGTTCACAGCCGGACTCCTTAAGCTTGAACTCCACTTCATCGGCCAGCGACTTGACATGGGTTGTGCTGGTGCCGGTGGCGATGACAAAATAATCGGCCAGCACCGAAATATCCCCGATTTTAATCAGCTTCAGATCTGTGGCTTTTTTGCTGTCCAGCACTTGGACGGCCCGTTCCGCAAGTTCCAGAGACGTCATTTCTCAACAACCTTTCTTCTTTCAGATTTTTTTGCCGGATGCAAGCACCGCCTCATTGTAGGCAGCGATACTGTCCGGATGAATTGGCACGCGGCCCTGCGCAAGGTCGCAGACGGTAAAGACAAGGCCTTCCACCATTGCTTCGCTAAGGCTGACCTCTGCCGCTTTGCGGAGCTTTTTGACACCCGGGTAATCCCGGTCGGCAGAAATAAAGTCGGCGACAAACAGGATTTTATCGAGGAGGGTCATTCCGGCGCGGCCCGTGGTATGGTAACGAACGGCGTCCAAGATCTCCCGGTCCTCAATATGCAGCTCCCGCCGGATATAGGCCGCGCCGAGGATGGCATGCCACAGTTTTGGGGCGGCGCGCTCGGTCTCTGTCAGGCGGATGCCGTACCGCCCGAGAAGAGACAGCTGCTTTTCCCGCGGAAGGTCTTTCATGATGTCGTGCAGGATGCCCGCCGTTTCTGCTTTTTCCGGATCCGCACCGTACCGCTCGGCAAGTTTTTTCGCTGCCCGGGAAACGCAGATGGAATGAAAATATCGTTTTTCGCTTAAAAAAGGTTTGATAATCGCTTCGTATTTTTCCAGATTCACCGGATTCACCCCAGATACAAATGTTTTTCGGAAATGTAGCGCGCCACCGGCTCCGGCACATAGGCGGAAATGTTTTCGCCATTGCGGACAGCTTCACGCACCCGGGTGGAAGACACGGGAAGGTACTTGATATCATCCACCCGCGTCCGCGCGCCCTTCCGGGCGAGGGCGGACGCATACTCCCGGAGGCGGCCGAACCCCGACCGGCTGCGGGGGGCGGCGCAGACAGTGGCAAGCGAAAAAATTGTTTCTGCCTCGTGCCACTGCTCCAGCGTAAGGAACATGTCTTCGCCGGTGATAAGATACAGCTCCGAATCCGGATACAGGGTCTTGAGCTCCCGGAGCGTATCGGACGTATAGCTGAGGCCGCCGCGGCGGATCTCCAATCCGCTTGCCTTCAGCACGCCGCTTGTTCCGCAGGCGAGACGGCACATGGCAAGCCTGTCCTCTCCCGGGGCCAGGGCGGGCGCCCTTTTGTGCGGCGGAATGCTGGC
>ENA-UOOI01001003-UOOI01001003.1-fermentation-metagenome-genome-assembly--contig:-NODE-1003-length-32010-cov-70.339290_pt1 | contig 32010 bp, 34 predicted proteins | sample MGYA00245779_ERZ724027 | MGnify/ENA primary metagenome ERZ724027 (study PRJEB28704, sample SAMN03018318) | fermentation metagenome | biome: anthropogenic terrestrial biome; feature: soil...
CTACCGGTCCTGGTGTGGTCGGTCCTACTACTACCGGTCCTGGTGTGGTCGGTCCCGGAGTCACGTTGGCTTTGCCGTGCGTGACCTTGATCGACAGCCCTGCAACGGCCCGGTCCCAGAAATGTTCCTGCTGGGAGTCGAAATCCGTGAGATCGCAGTAGATGAGCCAGATGGTTTCACCATTGGATACGGAGTACTTCCACATATCCCCGCTTGCGATGATGTAGGTTCCATTGTCATAGAACGCATACCAGTGCCGGTTTTCCTGGTCACCATAGTCGTTGATGTTTTCGATCATCAACATGTTTCTGGTCTTGTAAAGGTATGTCGAGTAATTCAACGCCCCTGCCCTCGCTACTGCATCCAGTGCACCGATCGGCGTATCTCTCTTCGCCTGAATGGGGCTATCGAGGTTGACGGGCTGGATTGTAAAAGCCTCAGCCGGATCGATGGTGATGTCATACCTCCCTATGACCTCCATGCTCTCTGGAAGTTCACCTACGAGGTCATCCCCCTGCGCGAACACTACTGTCGCGGGGCTCACCTTCCGGGCATCGCCCAAAGAAAGGAGCTGCGACAGATCCTCCGCCACCGGGGTCGCGAGGACGGGACCGGCCAGGGTGAGGATGCACATAACGGCAAGGATACTCCAGACTCTTCTTAAAGTCATTTTAATCACCTGTTTCTGCCGGACCCGGGTGCTCATGACTGGGGCCGGGTCGTGATGAGGACAACGGTGGGAACGGGTTTTATCTCCCGGGCAGCACCGACGTGGCACGCAAGGCCGCTTCGCCGGATCTCCGGGGGTGTTCGGGGTCATGCCGTGACTGACAGAGCGGGCACCTCTTGGTAAAAAGATGATATATATTTATCTTAAAATAAAATTATGGAGTCCATCAATGCGGCAATCGACTGTTAAATCCCCTGGATTCCGGTATGCGGCTCTCTCCCGGCAGCACGGCGTGAGGGTGAGCACCACTACAAGGAGGGTCGCCGGTACGGGCGGAGATGAACAGGACGGGGCGGGTACCGGTAAAGGTGGCGCCACCCGGAGGTATGGGAACGAAAACCCCACAGTTTCTCTGCAACGGGAGTTGGTCTCAAAAAAAGATGGGTTTTCTACGGTTCCGGGGGCCGTTATAGTTCACGGCGCCCCGGCCGCCAGGTCCTCAAGGGCGGCCACACGCTTCTCGAGCGACGGGTGCGTGGAGAAGAGCTCCATCAGGGTGTTCCCGGAGAGCGCCGGTATGATGAAGAAGGCGTTTGCGCCCTCCACTTCCCGTTTCTTCTCAGCGGGGATGTAATCCATCCGCCCGCTGATCTTCTGGAGCGCCGATATCAGCGCCTGGGGGTTGTTTGTCAGGGCAGCGCTGCCCCGATCCGCAGCAAACTCCCGGTAGCGGGAGAGAGCACGGGTGAGCAGGGTGCTCACCAGCCAGACGACGATCGAGACGACGTAGACCAGGATCAGCGCGCCCATGTTGTTGTTGTCGCGGTTGCCGAAGAGCCCCATGAAGATCCAGTTCCGCATGATCAGGAAGGCGAGCATCGATATGAAACTCGCCATCGTCAGGGTCAGCATATCCCGGTTCTTCACATGCGACATCTCATGGGCGAGCACCGCCTCAAGCTCAGCAGGGGTGAGCATCCGCATGATCGAGTCGGTCACCGCCACGACGGCATGGCTCGGGCCTCTCCCGGTCGCAAACGCGTTCGGCACCGGCGAGGGCATGACCCCGATCTTCGGCTTCGGGAGGTCTGCAGCGGTGGCAAGACGCTCGATCATCCGGTGCAGTTCCGGGTACTCGTCCTCTTCGACGATCCGGGTGCCGGTGCTCCAGAGCACCAGTTTATCGGAGAAGAAATACTGGAGGAACGCCATCCCGGCAGCCACCAGCAGGAGGAACTCAAAGGGGAATCCGAGGGCGTAGAGGACGCCCAGAAAGATCAGGTAGACTATGAGGAGCAGGAACGACGTTAAAAGCATCCTCATCGTGAGACCGAAGTCGCGCGTCCACTTCATGACAGAGATCTATTGGACTGGATGCTATTAAGATATATGCCGGACTCTCTCCGGGCGCTCACATCTGAACCGGTCTCCGGCGTATCCGGCACCACGCGCCAGTGCTCTTATCTCGTTGAGGCGATATAATATTGATTGGATGACACTCAACGAAGTGACCATCAGCAGGGCTATCCTCGAGGAGCAGCACAGGACATTCATCGATTACCTCGATATGGACGCCGCCGTCATCGGCGGCGGGCCGTCGGGGCTCGCCTGTGCAGCGCTCCTCGGCGAGAGGGGTGCTCGGTGCGCACTCATCGAGAAGAAACTCAGTGTCGGCGGCGGCATGTGGGGCGGCGGGATGATGTTTCCCCGGATCGTCGTCCAGGAAGAAGCACGGCGGCTCCTCGACCGGTTCGGGATCGCCTACCGGGAGTTCGAGCCGGGCTACTACGTCGCAAAATCGGTTGAAGCGGTCTCCAAACTCACCGCGGCAGCCTGCGATGCCGGTGTCGAGTTCTTCAACCTCACCACCGTCGAGGACGTCATGGTCAGGGGCGACGGCAGGGTCGGCGGTCTCGTCATCAACTGGACGCCGGTCGATATGGCCGGGCTGCACGTCGACCCGCTCACCGTGGCCTGCACCTGCACCGTCGACGCGACCGGCCACGACGCCATGGTCGCCCGCATGATCGAGCGGAAAGGCGGCAGACTTCAGGTCAGGGGCGAGAGTTTCATGTGGGCCGAACGTGCCGAGTCACAGATCCTCGATCACACAAAAGAAGTCTTCCCTGGCCTCTTCGTCACCGGGATGGCGGCAAACGCCGTTGCCGGGGAGTGCCGTATGGGACCGATCTTTGGCGGGATGCTCCTCTCCGGGGAGCGGGCCGCTGAACTGGTCGCAGAGAGGCTGGGCCGTTGACACTTCAGAACTATTTTTACCGCCCGGGCAGTTACCAATAGGTATGGAAGAGATCGATCCGGAGTCCCTGGCCGATGTCGCATACGGGATCTTTGAGACCTTCCTCAACCGCGAACTCCGTGCCCGGGGTCCGCACCTGTTTGAACTTGTCGAGCAGGGAACCGATTTTGAAGTCGATCTCCGCGAGACCTTCGGGCGGTTCCGGGAGGATTACCCCGTGCTCGCCGAGGCGCTCCTCCGGCGGTTCGGGGATATCAACGCGATCTACGGGCTTATCAGGACTGGCGAGGGCGTCCTGCCCTCGAGGACGACGCAGATGTACTGGATCGTCCAGGATGCTCCGGGGCCTCTCGCGCGAGGCCTCGATGATGAGCGGGTAGGAAAATGGCTCATCTTCGTCCCCGTGGGCGAGGTGGATGCAGCGTGGAAGAAGGTCCGGGACGAGACGGCGAGAGGAATGCTCGGGATATCCGCAAAAGTCAGCACCGCGAGGCCGAACCCGGACTCACGCGACGAGCGGGCGGTCATCTACGTCTACACCCGGGACTGGGCTGACGAGGCGGACGTGATGCGGGTCCGCGAACGGCTTCGCGACATCGGTTTTGTGGAGCGGATCGGCTACAAGCGTAACATCGAGACCTATCGGGGCGAGTACAGCGAAGAGGGCAGACGGGTCACCTATTACAGTGCCTGAAGGACGGGCTGCTCCCGCTCCCTGCTCTACCCCACAACACCTGAAAAAGAGTATACCGGCTCCCGGCCCCGTTTGTGACCGGGGGCCGCACCCGGGTGGATGTATAACGCGCGAGCGCTGCAACGGCGTTACGCCTTCCGTTCCTTGGACTTGGGCCGGAGTTCATCCGAGCCGCACTTGCGGCAGCGGGTTGCACGGATTGCGTTCCGGGCGTTGCACTTCATACAGACCTTTACATTGAGCAGACGTGCTTCAGCTTCGGGAAATCTTGCCATGTTGAAAACACCACTTGTCAGATGCATACTATTCGTTCTTGCTACTATTAACAGTTCTGTCACGCGGTGCGCTCCTGCTCGATCCATGCACGGAACGCCTCGAGTGCCCGTGCCCGGTGCGATATCCGGCTCTTCTCGACGAGCGGTATCTCGGCGAGCGTCCGCCCTTCGTATGCGAAGATCGGGTCGTAGCCGAACCCATCAGTCCCCCGGGGGGCGACGATCGTCCCCGGCAGGACTCCCCTGAAGATCCGGATACCGTCTTCTCGGGCGAACGCGATCGCTGTCTCGAAGTGGGCGTCCCGGTTCTCCACGCCCTCCATGAGTTTCAGAACCCCAGCGTTCCCGATGGTGTCCTGGACGTAGGCCGCGTATGGCCCCGGAAACCCCCGGAGCGCGTCGATGAAGAAGGCTGTGTCGTCGACGATCAGCGGGCGAGATAGCGTCTGATAGGCGAACTCCGCCTTTCCTCGTGCTATCTCCCCGACGTTGGCGTGGCGGAACTCCGGGCACGCGAGCGGAACATGCTCGACCTCAAGCACCCCTGCGAAGTATGCAGCCACCTCCCGCGCCTTGTTGGCGTTGCTCGTCACCACCGCGAGCCTCACAGGTAGCGCCCCCGCAGTTCTACCTCATGCTCGCGGGAGAGGACCTCTCCTGCCCCGGGGAACGCGCCCGCATACCCCTCGATGAAAGCCTCCTTCAACTCCTCGAAGTTCTCCGTGGTGCTCTCGAGCGTCTGGAAGAAGACGTGGAGGTCGACTCCCCGGCTCTCGATCTCCGATGACGTGGACGCAAGTCCGAAGTCGATCAGGACACACTGGCCGTCGCGGATGATCATGTTGCTCGTCGTCAGGTCGCCGTGGACGATCCCCGCCCCATGCAGCCTCCCAACCGCCTCGCCCGCGAGGCCGATCGTCTCCGGTGTGGTGACGTATTTCAGCACCTCACCTCTGGCCCTCTCCATGACGATTGTATCAGCGGTAATATCCCTGATCACCGGGGTGGGGACCCCCGCCCGCCGGGCCGCCGCGATCAGGCGGGCCTCAGCCCGGGTCCGCTCCGTGATCAGTCGCCGGTCGAGGACCGGATCCCGGTAACGCTTGCTCGTCCGGCGCTTGACCACATCGTCCTCGCGGATCTCCACGACCGCCTCCGCACCCCGGGCGACACCTCCATCGTCGCGCCCGGCAGCAAAGATCTCGCCGGGCTCGGCCCGCCAGGTAACCTCCACCTCGTCCGCCCGGTAGCCCGGCCGGATCTGCGACTCCTCGATGGGGAGCGTGATGTTGTGCTCCAACATGATCTTTCCCGTATAGGCGATCATCGCACCGTTGTCGCCGAGGTACGTCCGCTCCGGGACGGCGAACGACGCTCCCCGGTCCTCGCACATCATCCGGAGCATCTCCTGCAGCCGCGCATTTGCGCCGACCCCACCGACGAGCAGGACCTCATCCTTGCCGGCATGCGCGAGCGCCCGCTCCGTCACCTCGACACACATGGCAAACGCGGTCTCCTGCAGGCTAAAGCAGACATCCTCGAGCGCCGCCGTGCTCTCCTGGGCGGCGCTGACGAGCCCGGAGAAGGCGAGGTCCATCCCCTTCACCGTGTATGGGAACTCGATGTAGTTCCCCTGCCGCGCAAGTCTCTCGATGATCGGGCCGCCCGGATGCGGGAGATCGTGGCTCCGGGCGAACTTGTCGAGTGCGTTCCCGAGCCCGATGTCCAGTGTCTCACCGAAGATCCGGTAGCGGCCGTTTAAGTAGCCGAGCACCTGCGTGTTGGCGCCGCTCGCGTAGAGGACGATCGGGTCGTGAAATCCAGTTGCCCACCTCCCGATCTCAACGTGCGCCACGCAGTGGTTGACACCGACGAGCGGCACGCCAAGGGCAATCGAGAGGGCTCGTGCAGCGGTCGCCACCGTCCGAAGGGAGGGACCGAGGCCGGGTCCCTGGGAGAAGGCGACTGCCCGGATCCGTTCCGGTTCAGTGAGCACCCGGGATATGACTTCCTTCATCACCGAGGCGTGGTGCTGCGCGGCCTCTCGCGGGTGGATTCCTCCCTTTGGCGGGACGTAGGGCGACGAGTGGAGGGCGACCAGGTCTTCCCCGAAGAGGGCGGCACTGAGGTTCCACGCTGTTCCCTCAAGTCCCAGCACCAGCCCGTCCTCAGGTATCATATTCGGCATGAAACAGATGTCGCTCCGTTGTGTTGTGAAAAAGGCCGGCCGCGGCCGGGGCCTGCAGACGGGAGCAGGTGAACTGCGGCCGTGATCGTATTTGGTATCTGGGTGAGGATTACTTCCGGAACTCGGTGTAGCCGCACTTGCCGCAGGCCGCCCGGTCCTTGTGCTCGGCCATCAGCACGCCGGGGCCGCACCGGGGACAGTGCCGCTTCTGCAGGACTACCTTGTCGCCCTTGACCTCGTAGCACTCGTGTCTCTTGACCTTGGTTGATTCCTGCTTCTTGGCTGCCATTCTTACGCCTCGCTCTCGGCCTTCGGCTCGCCGCGCTTGAGGAGATACTCCCGTTCGGTCGACTTTTTGCTCTCCTCGTCGTCGTAGATCCGGGCACGGCCGGCGACTTCCATCTTTCCGAACCGGGTCCGCTCAAGGTCCAGTACAACGAGATTCTCATTCTTATTCAGCATCGCGGCGAGCTTCTCCTGAATGCTCTTCCGCGAGGGTGTCGGGCCGTCAAAGGTGAGCGTAAACGCAAGCTCCCTCCGGTTCAACACCTCGTTCCTCACGTCACGGGTAATTTCGAAGTCCATCGATATCCCTAAAATATTGTTGGCGGATTTATTTATACTCTGGGATGGAGCGCTGGCGCGGGTTTCGCCTCACTCCTCACTCACGCACAAAAACTCTCAGCATAGACGCGGCCTCTCGCTTCGCCGACGCATCAACGAGCCGGAGGACAGCTCCTTCTCCCGGCTGCCCATAGAGTATGGCAGCACCGTGTGGCGCGGCGAGGACGAGCGGGATGACCGCAAGATCCTCCTCGCCGTCGACGAAGATCACTCCCGGGGGGTCCCGGACCATCTCGTCGATTGCATCCACGAGTTCGTCGGTGATCGTGCCGGGGGCGTTCTTCGCTGTTACCCTTCTCTCCTGGAGCAGGGGCGAATGGGTGCAGGGTAAGCGCATCGTGTAGCCGTCGATGATGGCGATATCCGGGACGATCCCCGCATCCAGGAGATTGTGGGTCACCACATCGCCGACGGTGTAGACCGCACGGCCTTCGAGTTGGGGAAGGAGTTCCCTGATGTCCCTGTAGAGGGTGCCGAACGGTTTTTTGAAGAGATCCCGATGCGCTTCGGGAAGCCTGAGCATCAACGGACCTTCAGCGCATATCGGCCGGGCAGGGTGATATTCATCTTCTTCGCGATATCCGAATGCTCGGGATCGATGATCACCACATATCCTGCCCAGTCTTCGCTCAGGTTAGTCGTGCCGCAGATCACGCAGGCCTCTCCTTCGACGACCCGGTGACACTCGCGGCAGACCTTGACCAGCTTCTTGCGCACGACCATTATGCAGCTCCTTTCTGTTTCTCCTGTTCAAGTTCCTCTTCCAGCCAGACCGTGGTCCCGAGGCCCGACTGCCGCATGGTGAGGCCGATCTTGCTCTCCCGGGGCTCGCGCTCATTCAGCGAGAGCGCAACAACCCGGGCTCGGATGCCGTCGCCGACAGCAATATACCGTTTCGAGTCCTGGCAGATCAGCCTGCCGTTCTTCTCGTCGTAGTTGATATATTCATCCGATATCTGGCTCACGTGGAGCATGGCGTCGATGGGCCCGAGGCTGACGAACGCGCCGAAACTCGTCGTCTCCACCACCTCCCCCTCGATCACTTCCTGGAGTGCCAGGCGAAGCACCGCCGCCTCGAACCTGACATCGTAGTAGACGGCACCGTCCCCGGGGATCAGCTCCCCCTCACCGACATTGAGGATCTTCGTAACCGCAATGAATATGCCGATCTCCTTTGCGATGCTGCCTTCCAGCTGTTCCTGCAATACATTGAGAATAACCTTCTCCAGGTCTTCCCCAAGGCGGTGGGGCGGAACCCGCACCTTGTCCTCCAGCGTCATCTTGTAATACATGGTTTCACTATCCCCTCATCAGCTCCAATGTTCTCTGTCTTCGCATCGAAACGACGTCAATTTCCTCACGAAGGAGAGCGTTCCGGAGTTCTCGATCGTTCGTCACCACAGTGCACCTTTCCCGCCGGGCGTACTCGATCACCCGGTCGTCCACGCGATCGGCGGCACTTCCGCTCGGCACGATCGTCGAGCGCAGGGCCAGCGCGAGGCCCACACGGGCGGCAGCTGCATCGCGGCCGCGGCCCCGGGTGAGCCCGCGTAACTCACCGACCACCTCTTCCAGCGTGACCGGCTCGAAGTCCCCAAAGAGATTCATAAGCTCGTCGTACAGGTCAATCCCGAACTGGGCCGGCATTAAGAGGGCGTTCGTGTCGAGGAGTACCTTCACTCGACCAGAATACCCATGCCGATCAGCCGCCATCGCCCGCCGACCTGCCTGCTGATAGCGATCCGTGCGCCGACCTCCGCACAGACCGCACGCTTCAGCTGGACCTCCACCTGGTTCTTCTTCGCGTTCGTGATCACGCCGACGGTGACGGCGGTGCCGACCGAGAGCATCAGCGGCTCCTTATGTTTGAGCGGCTCAATGATCTGCTCGCTGTCTGCACCAACCACCCGGTCCATGAGCGTGACGTCGAACTTCAGCCGATCCCAGACGGGTGGGAGTCTCCCCACGAGTCCGGCCACCTGCCCGGCGAGGGCGTCACTCTTTGTCAGTGCCGGATCGAGTTTCGTCGCGACGCCGAGGAGACCTCCGGGCGCCGCCTCGGTCACCCTGGTTTTACCGGCGTTGATGGAGGTGATCTTCGTCTCGACCGGCTCCCACTTCATCCGGTTCTCCACCTGCACCTGCCGGCCGGGCCGGATCTCGATGTCGTCACCCTCATGCAGGACACCGCGAATGAGCGAGCCGCCGATGACGCCGCCTTTCACGTCCCGCCAGCTGCAGCCGGGTTTGTTGATGTCAAACGACCGTGCGACGAGCAGCACCGGGTCGATCTCCGGGTTGCGGGCAGGCTCCGGTATGACCGCGTCGAGAGTCTGGATCAGGGCGCCGATATTGACTCCCTTCTGCGCGGAGACCGGAATGATCGGTGCGTTCTCGGCAATGGTGCCTTTGATGAACCGTTTGATCTGCTTATAGTGCTCAAGCGCCTCGGCCTGGGTGACCACGTCGATCTTGTTCTGGACGATGACGATCTTTCTGATGCCGATCAGCTCGAGTGCCATCAGGTGCTCCTTGGTCTGAGGCTGCGGGCATGCCTCGTTTGCAGCGATAACGAGCATTGCGCCGTCCATCAGCGCGGAACCAGAGAGCATCGTTGCCATCAGCGTCTCGTGGCCGGGGGCATCAACGAACGAGACCGTCCGGAACGGAACCGCCTTTCCTCCGCATTTTGGGCATTCGGGTTGGGGAGAATAGGCCTGTGCTCCCTCGCACCTCTCGCACTTGTAAAATGTTGTATCCGCGTAGCCGAGCCGGATGGAGATGCCGCGCTTGATCTCCTCGCTGTGCCTGTCAGTCCAGGTACCGGTCAGCGCGCTGACCAGGGTGGTCTTGCCGTGATCGACATGACCCACGAGCCCAATATTGACGCCGGGAATGAATGCATCTCGCAAAAGTTTTCGAACCTCCTTATCCAATATAGAGTGACACTACTTATACATAATCAGTAGTGATTACTTTTCTGCTCCCTGTCGTAGTAGCATAGCGCATCCGGGTTACCTCCGTATGCTACTGCTCGTGTGGCATACGAAGTATGAAAATGCATCATGATGTTAGCGAGAATTTATACCCCATGAATAGAGATATGGGAGCTGATCATAGTATGTCAGGTGATACCGAACTTTCACGTATCGGGATCTCTTTACCCAAGAACCTTCTCGATAAATTCGACGAGATCCTGAGCCTCCGGGGGTACTCCTCCCGTTCCGAAGGGATACGGGATTCGATACGGAGTTACATCACCCACTATCAGTGGATATCCGATGTAAAAGGAGAGCGTCAGGGCGTCATTACCATGGTCTATGAGCATGACCAGCGTGGGCTGCTTCAGACGCTCACCGAGATCCAGCACCAGTATGCTCATATCATCCAGGCATCCCTCCACTCGCACGTGACCCATAACAAGTGCCTTGAGGTGATCCTGATCCGCGGGGATGGTGCGGTGCTGAAGGATATTACGGAACGGCTGATGGCACAGAAAGGTGTCGAGGCGGTGAAACTTACCACCATACCGATCGAGGGTTAACTTCGGTATGAAGGGGGTGGAGCGAGGGGATAGTTCACCCGCCGCCTTCACAGCTCTGATCGGTCGCTTTCTCCCACACCCCTTCCAGCTGCTCTTTAAGTTCTTTGTGTTCTTTGAGGTAGTCCTCCAGGGAGCGCTCCTCTCTCTCCACGTGCTCGGTCGTGCGGTCGGCGCCGACGAGTTCGTCCACCCGGTAGTAGAGTCCGGTGCTGTCGAGTTCGGCGTACTTCCATCCGTCGATCTCCTCGACCCGCAGGACCTTTCCGGTCGTGCCGGTGCGGGGATATCGGACGACTGCGCCCACGACCACGTCATCCGTGCTCATACGTGGTAGGTACATCTGCAATACTATTAAGGTATCACCTCCAAGGGATCTTGAATGGCAATCACGATTCACCCGGTAGAGAAACTGTATTTTGACGGAACGCACCGCTCCCGTTCTCCCGAGGAGACCCGTGCCGCCGTAGAGCCGTTGATGGCGGAGATCGGTGTTGTGGAGATTATCGACGTGACCCCTCTCGACCGTCTCGGGATCCCCGTCTTCTCGGCGGTTCGGCCGGGAGCGGCCCGGGGGGCGGTTCGCGTCCATGCTGGAAAGGGAAAGGAACCCGTCCATGCCCGGGTCTCGGCGATGATGGAGGCGCTCGAGCGTTACTGCGCTGAGTACCGGGGCGACCGGATGGAGTATGCCACCTACGAGGAGATCGGCCCGGGGCGGGCGGTGCACCCCGAAGACCTGATCCTCCCGCGAAGACTTGAGCAGGGGGAGAAAGTCCACTGGACGGCGGCGTGGGATATTCTGAACGATGAGGAGGTCTACGTCCCGAGTAACGCCGTCTTCCACCCGTATGACTCGCTCGGCATGACCATACCCCTCTTCCGGAGTGACTCGAACGGGCTCGCATCAGGAAACGTCATCGAGGAGGCGATCCTGCACGCCCTCTTCGAGGTGATCGAGCGGGATGCGCTCAGCCTCGCCGACCAGAAGCGCGACCTCGGGCGCCGCCTCACAATCGGGAGCGACTGCGCCGCCCGGCAGGTCCTCGACCGGTTTGAGGAGAACGGTATCGATATCCACCTCTGGCTGCTCTCCGGGAAGACCGGCATCCCCACCGTCGCTGCCGCTGCGGACGACACCGTCACGAAGGACCCGGCGATGATCGTCATCGGATCGGGGACGCACACCTCCCCCGAGATCGCGGCGCTCCGTGCCCTGACCGAGGTCGCCCAGAGCCGCGGGAGTTACCTCCAGGGCGGCCGCACCGATCCCCGGCGGGAACTGGTCATCAGGAAGGCGGGATACGACCGGCTGAAGCGGATCAACCGGATGTGGTTTGCCGACGGAGAAACCGTCGATATCGGGGATGTTCCCGACGCGAGCACCCCGCGGTTCGACCTCGACATACGTCGGGTGCTCGATGAGGTCAGTCCTTATACGGACCGGGTCTGCGTCTGCGACCTCTCAAGGACCCCGGTGCCGGTGGTGCGGGTCATCCTCCCCGGGTTTGAGGTCTCCTACATGGATCCGGACCGGCGGCAGGCCACGCAGGGGTGATATGGGCGGGGCCGGGAAGGCCTCCCCTCCGCGCCTTGCACCTGCGGTGCTCATGCTCCTGCCCTTCGGCCAGTCGCGCTCAGCAGAACCGGACCTTCTTTAAGATGTCGACAACCCTCTTCGTGGTTCGGTGCAGGGGGTTCTCTGCAGGCAAAGACCGCTTCCCCGAGAGGGCACCAAATATCGCGGCGATCGCCTTCCCGTGCGACGGGCCGTAACCCCCCTCGAGGGTCAGGGCGAGAGGGAGGTCCGTGCCGTCGATCAGCATACCGGTGAGCACGCCGTAGTCCTCGGGCTCAAGGTTCATCTGCCCGTGCGCGTCGTCGGAGAGGGCGTCCTGTCCGGCCGAGACGATCAGGACGTCGGGTCGGAACCGGGCGAGCGCCGGGACGAAGACCTCGCGAAAGACGTAGCAGTAATCGGCGATGGTGGACCCCGCCGCAAGCGGGGCGTTGAGAGTGTAGCCCCGGCCAGCACCGGTGCCGATCTCATCCACCCACCCGGTCTTCGGGAAACTGTCGGCCTCGTGCACCGAGCAGAAGAGCACCCGATCGCTCCCGTAAAAAGCCGTCTGCGTGCCGTTGCCGTGGTGCAGGTCCCAGTCGAGGATCGCCACCCGGTCAACCGACAGAAGTGCTTTCGCCGCCGCGATGGCGGCATTATTAAAGATGCAGAACCCCATCGCCCGGTCGGGCTCAGCATGGTGGCCCGGAGGGCGGACCAGGGCAAACAGGTGCTCGCCGTCGAGTGTGCGCTCCACCGCTGCAGAGGTTGATCCGGCTGCATAGGACGCCGCCTCGAACGAGTGGCAGGTGACGTAGGTATTCGGATCTAAAAAACAGGTTCCTCGTGCTATCTCCTGCACCCACCGGATGTACTGGGGACGGTGGACCCGCTCCAGGTCTCTCTCGGTAGCCCGAACCGGGGCATGCCACCTTATGTTATCGGGGACCCCGGAGAGGGCCCCCCGTAACCGGGAGCCCGACTCGGGGTGAGCCTCCATATCGTGCCTGGTAAAGATGTCACCGTAGATGACTGAAGACCGCATTCTCGTTCAGTTGATTGTGCGTCCCTGCAGGATATCCCCATCGGTTACGTCGAACGTCCGGTCGGTACCTGCGATCCGGTATGGTCCCGTCGTCTTCACTTCGCCCGACCATCCGGACGTCGCATACGGGACAGTGAATGTACCGTTCACGCTCTCCTGCCGGTAGATGAACGCCCGGCCGGTGTTCGTCGTGACCGGCACCTCGATGATCCCGTCGCCCTTGATGCGGGCCCCCGGGACGTACTCGAATATCTTGACGGATTTTAGGTCAGGCCCACTCAAGCCGACATTGAAGATGTTCTTGGGTGTCTCATGGACGAGCCGGTAGTGCTGGAGCGCCGGCACCCGCTCGACCGGATGGAGGAGCGAGTCTCCCCGGTACTGGTAGTACATGTTCAGGAGCGTCGCGTGAGACCCGGCCGGCGCGCTCTTGTTGTAGGCCTCCACCGCCGCCGCGGCGGCCGTGGCGTTCATCTGCTCGGTGCGCGTGATGACCGGGAGGGAGGTGTTCGCCGTGCCCGCGTCACGGTACTCGGCGTAGATCACCTGCGACGCCGGGTCGGTCATGGACCCGTCGAAGTTATGGAGACGGGAGACCATCGTCAGGTAGTACTGCTGGTTGTAGAACGGTACCGCCTGGTAACTCGTCGAGCCCACGCTCACGGGCATAAAGAATTCCGGCTCAAACCGGGCTCTCCCAACATCCGGATCGGCCCACGTCGCCGGCGCGTGGAATTTACTGGTGTCGAGTTCGATGTCGGTGACGACGTAGCGGGTGCCGATGTTGTCGAGGATCCGGTTTGCCTTCTCCTCGGAGGTCGAGACGAAGTAGGTCGCGGAGCCGTTCGGCCCGGCAACCCCGTGCTGGAAGGGGTTGTTGTTCGGGATCCGCTTTGAGACAAAGGTAATCCAGTGGCCGTAGTCCCACCAGGACATGACGCCGTAGGACCCCTCAGGGTAGGTGAAGGTGTCCTTGTCGTAGATGGCGTGGAAGTCGACCCCGGGGTCGGGCGTATTCGTGCCCATCCACTCGAGGGCCTCCATCCACTGCGAGTCGATGCCGCTGTACTTCGCACCGGCGGCATAGGCGAGGTTGGTCTGGAGTGAGGTTCCGGCGAAGATGAGCGTGACGACGACGACCGCAGCGAAGGCTCCTACCTTGATGTAGTCCGGCTGGTCTCTCGACGAGACTTTCGGTTTCCGGGTATCCGGGGCTCTTGCCCCCTTCTTTCCCTTCCGTGGCGGCTCTTCCCGCTTCCCGCCGTCTCCGGGGCCGGAGGATGCCCCGCCGCTTCCCGCCCGGAAGAGGCGCGCGACGTCCTTCCAGGTCGCGTCGAGGACCGCCCCGGCAAAGACCGCGGCGAGCAGGGCGATGTTTGCAGCAAGATAGTATTCGTAGCGGACATGTGCGGCGGTCGATGCCAGGATGACTCCCGTCCAGATAAGGACGAAGATGTGGGCCGGGTTCACCCTATCACGGTTCTGCCAGAGCAGGGCGGCAACCCCGCCGGCTGCGAGCACGAGGCCCCAGTGGAACGTTCGCCAGGCATCGTTGTACGACCAGGCCCGTGCCTCCTGGACGGTCGTGGTGACCGGCGCCTCGCCGAAGAAGGCGAAGAGGCTCGATATCAGGAGGTTGTAGATGTCCGGCAGGGCGACAAAGAGCACCGCGACGGCGACGGCAGCGAGGCCTGCAAGGGCGGCGGGGAAGTAATACTTTGGGCGCCCTTTCAGGTAGACCGAGAGCCCGTAGAGCGCGAGCGTCCCGGCGATGAGGCCGGCGTAAGCGATGACGTGCCCGACGGTGTAGCGGGAGAGGTCAAGGCCGGGGTGCGGGAAACCGATCGCTGTTATCCCGACGATCACGACGCCGAAGGTGACGGCGTTTACGAGGACCAGATAGTCGCTCGACCGGTCCTGGAAGAAGTCCAGGAGAAACTGGACCAGGGTGAACCCCGCCACGATGAGCGCGAGGAGGATCATCGTCGGCATGTTGAAGAAACCGAGGAGGTAGGCGACGCCGGCCGCGGCCGCCGTTATCACCGGCATCTTCAGGGTCTCAAGGTTCTTCCGCGAGAGCGGGCTGTCGCGTGTCGTGAGCAGCGCCGTGACGTAGGCGAGGACGAAGATCGTCGAGAAGAGGGTCTCTGCGATGTGGTGGTCGACGAAGGCGAAGAGGGAGCGGTGGGCGAAGCTCCCGGAGATGACCGCGATGAGGCCTGCCGCGATGAGGCCGGTCTTCCAGTCCGTGATCTTTCTCGCGAGCAGGTAGGTGACCGGCACCATCGCCGCGCCCATCAGCGGCGGGACCCAGGATGCCACCACCATGATCTCGGGGCGCGTCGTTGCGCCGACAAGGACACAGAGCGCCGATATGATCTGGACGAAGAGCGGTCCCCAGTAGATGACGTCGCCGGTCGGGTAGAGCGTCATGGCGTCGAACCAGGCGTAACCGGGGAAGTTCGCGACGGTCTGCTCGACCTGGCGGACACTATACCAGGGGTCGTTGCCGAGGAGGTTGACCCCATCGGGGGTCACCATATCAGACGCCGGAATATACCCCCGCGTCCAGAGCGGGAGCAGGGTGAACAGAACGATAATGCCAATGATAATATACGGTCGATACTTATCGAGATCCACGTGAGCCATCGGACCCTCCTTGCTACGTTTCTGTTTCCCCTGAACCATTAATAACATTGGCGTATCCGCGGTGCTGGAAAACAGGGTGAGTCTCGGGATTTTCACGTCAGTCGTGCAAAGACCTTCTCAAACGCTTCCGCCTTCTTCTTCCAGCTGTGCTCCTCTATGCCGGCGGGCAGACCAGAGCGAAGAGGCGCTCGCCGTCGAGTGTGCGCTCCACCGCGGCGTAGGTCGACCCGGCGGCGTAGGATGCCACGTCGAAAGAGTGGCAGGTGACGTAGGTGTTTGTGTCTAAAAAACAGGTTCCCGTTGCCATCTGTTGCACCACCGGATGTAGCGGGGATCGTGGACCTGCTCCCGGTCATCTTCGGTGGCCAGGACCGGGGCACGCCATCGCACGTTGTCGGGAACTCCCGAGAGGGCTACACGCAACCGGGAGCCCGACTCGGGGTGGGCCTCCATGTCGTGCCTGGTGAAGATGTCACCGTAAATGACCGAAGAGCGCATCCTCGTTCAGTTGATGGTGCGTCCCTGCAGGATATCCTCTTCGGTGACCTCGAACGTCTGGCTGGTGTCTACGATCCGGTAGGGTCCCGCCGTCCTGACCCCGTCCGACCCTCCGGTCGCGTACGGGACGATGAACGTGCCGTTCACGCTCTCCTGCCGGTAGGTGAACGTCCGGCCGGTGTTCGTGACGACCGGCACCTCGATGATGCCGCTACCCCTGATCGCGGCGCCCGGGACGTACTCGAAGATCTTGACGTATTTCAGGTCGGGCCCGCTCGTGCCGGTGGTGCCGTAGACGTTCTGGGGGCTCTCGTGGACGAGCCGGTAGTGCTGGAGCGCCGGCACCCGTTCGAGCGGCTGGAGGATCGAGTCGCCCCGGTACTGGTAGTACATGTTCAGGAGCGTGGCATGAGAGCCCGCTGGCGCGTTCCTGTTGTATGCCTCCACTGCGGTGGCACCCGCGGTGGCGTTCATCTGTTCTGTCCGTGTGATGACGGGGAGCGAGGCGTTCGCCGTGCCCGCGTCGCGATACTCGGCGTAGATCACCTGCGACGTCGGGTCAGCCATGGACCCGTCGAAGTTGTGGAGGCGGGAGACCATCGTCAGGTAGTATTCCTGGCTGTAGAACGGCACCGCCTGGTAGCTCGTCGCGGCCGTACTCGTGGGGACGAAGAACTGCGGTTCGAAGGGACTCCTGCCCACGTCCGGATCTGCCCAGGTCGCCGGGGCGTGGAACTTCCCGGTATCGAGCTGGATATCGGTGACGACGTAGCGGGTGCCGATGTTGTCGAGGATCTTGTTCGCGGTCTCTTCGTCGGTCGCGACGAAGTACTGGGCCGATCCGTTCGGGCCGGCAACCCCGTGCTGGAAGGGGTTGTTGTTCGGGATTCGTTTTGCGATGAGGGTGATCCAGTGGCCGTAGTCCCACCAGGACATGACGCCGTAGGAGTCCTCAGGGTAGGTGAAGGTGTTCTGGTCGAGGATGGCGGTGTAGTCGACACCGGGGTTGGGGGTGTTTGCACCCATCCACTCGAGCGCTTCCATCCACTGCGAGTCGACGCCGCCGTACCTGGCGTTGTTCGCCAGGGCAATGTTCGCCTGGAGGGAACCCCCCGCGAAGAGGAGCGTCACGACGACGACCGCGATGAACGCCCCTGCTTTCAGGTAGTCCGGCTGGTCTTTGGAGGAAGCCTTCGGCTTTCTGGCCTCCGGGGCTTTCCCTCCCTTCTTCCCCTTTCGTGGCGGCTCTTCCCGCTTCTCCGCGGCTGCCGGGCTTGCATGAGCGGCTGACGTTGCCGTTCCCGCGAAGCGCGTGACGTCTTTCCACCCTATGTTCAGGACTGCGCCTGCAAAGACGGCGGAGAGCAGGGCGACGTTGACAGCAAAGTAATACTCGTACCGGACGTGCGCCATCGTCGAGGCGAGGATGATCGCCGTCCAGACGAGGACGAAGACGTGGGCGGGGTTCACCTTCTCGCGGCTCCACCAGAGCAGGAAGGCGATCCCGCCCGCCATAAGGAGGAGGCCCCAGTTGAACGCTGCCCAGGCCATATCGAACGACCAGGCCCGTGCCTCCAGGACGGTTGTGGTGACCGGCTGCTCGCCGAAGAACGCGAAGAGGCTTGCGATCAGGAGGTTGTAGACGTCAGGCAGGGCGACAGAGAGCGCCGCCACGACGACGACCGCGATGCCGGCGAGCGCTGCCGGGAAGTAGTACTTCGGGCGCCCGCGGAGGTAGGTAGCAAGACCGTAGAGCGCGAGCGTGCCTGCGATGAGGGCGGCGCAGGCGATGACGTGCCCGACGGTGTAGCGTGAGAGGTCGAGGCCGGGGTGCGGGAAGCCGAACGCTGCCGTCCCGATGATCGCGACACCGAAGGTGATAGTGTTTACGAGGACCAGGTAGTCGCTTGACCGGTCCTGGAAGAAGTCCAGGACGAACTGGATCAGGGTGAACGCCGTCACGATGAGCGCGAAGAGGATCATCGTCGGCATGTTGAAGTATCCGAGGAGGTACCCGACGCCCGCGAGCGCCGAGGCGAGCACCGGGGCCTTCAGGCCCTCAACCGTGAGGGTTCCGCGATCCTTGAGGGAGAACGGGTGGTCGCGGGTGACGAGCAGTGCCGCAACGTAGGCGAGGACGAAGATCGTCGAGAAGAGCGTCTCCGCGATATGGTGGTCGACGAACCCGAAGAGGGAACGGAAGGCGTAGTTCCCGCTGATGACCGCGATGAGGCCTGCCGCGATGATCCCCGTCTTCCAGTCCGCGATCTTCTTTCCGAGCAGGTAGGTGACCGGCACCATCGCCGCGCCCATCAGCGGCGGGACCCACGACGCCACCACCATGATCTCCGGCCGCGTCGCTGCGCCGGTAAGGACGCAGAGCGCCGATATGATCTCGATGAAGAGCGGCCCCCAGTAGATGACGTCCCCGGTCGGGTAGAGCGTCATCGCGTCGAACCAGGCGTAGCCGGGGAAGTTCGCGACGGTCTGTTCGACCTGGCGGATGTTGTACCAGGCGTCGTTTTCCAGGAGATTGACGCCGTCGGCGGTCACCAGACCATCCGAAGGGATACCTCGCGTCCAGAACGCGAGCAGGGTGAACAGGACGATAAAACCTATGATTATATACGGTCGGTATTTTCCGAGATCCACGTGAGCCATTGGACCCTCCTTGTTACGAATCAGTTTCCCTTCGAGCCATTAATAACCTTGGCGTATCCGGGAGAGCAGAAAAAGAAGCACCTACCGGGCTTTTCCTGTTAACCGTGTAAAGACCTTCTCAAACGCCTCCGCTTTCTTCTTCCAGCTGTGCTCCTCGATCCCGGCCGGGCAGCGTCCCGGGTTCTCGGCCAGTTCGTCAACCTTCTCGATGAACTCCTCTCTCTCCCGGTAGACGGCGATGCTCCCGCCGCCCATCCGGAGCATATCGGGAATGGGGGTGGAGAGGATCGGTTTCCCGCATGCCGAGTACTCGAAGTACTTGTTCGGCAGGGCGATATCGACCCATTGGGGGGGCGAGAGCGGGATGAGGCAGATGTCCATCGGCGCGATGTAGCCGGGAAGGTCATGGTACTCGACGGCGCCGGTGAAGTGCACCCGCCCGGCGACCCCGAGGTCTGCCGCAAGGGCACGCAGTTCGTCCAGGTAGCCAGTGAAGAGCGAACCGCCGACGATCAGAAGTTCTGCGTTCTCGTGCTTCTGGAGGATTTCGGGGAACGCACGGACCACCTCGTCGAGGGCGTACCACCGCTCGACGGCGCCCGCGAACCCGAGAACGAACGCATCGGGGGCAATTCCAAGGGCCTCCCGCATTACTCTGCCATCCATTGGACGGAAGAGGTCGGTGTTGACGCCGTTCGTGATCAACTCCGCCTCATAGCCGTATCTCTTCAGTTTCGCAACGAGCCCGGGCGAGACCGTTGTGATGACATCGCTGTGGTCGAGGTTGTACCGGGTTACGGCGAGGACGCCTTCCCGGAGCACCCACTGCATGGCGGGGTTCTTGTAGTAGGCGGCGGCGGAGTCGGGGAACCAGTCCTTCAGGTCGAAGACGACCGGCACGCCGAACTTCTTCGCCGCACGGATCATCGCCGTTCCTGCGAGGACGTGGGCGCCGACAACGACATCGATGTCGTAGTCCCGGATGATATCACGGATGACCCGGTAGTGGCAGGGTGCGTTTAAGGTGTAGTGGAGGAAGGGGCTTGCCACGGGAAATTGTGTCGCTTCGTGGACGTGGAGGCGTGTCTCCCGCTCCTTCCCCCTGCTGACGTGGAAATGGGGGACGTGGACCTCGTGCCGTGTTGCCAGTTCCTCGAATATGTTGTGGTGCCGGGACGGGATCGGGTGGTGGATGTAGTCCTGGGTGGAGACGAGCAGAATTCTCATGGGTATCCAGTTATGCTTCCTGCAGTTCCCGGACCGCGTCGCAGATGTACGCCAGTTCTTCGTCCGTCACCGACGGGTGGACGGGCAGGCTCACGACCGAGGCCGCGAGGTCATCCGATACCGGGCAGGAGGTGCTGTTGTTTCCAGCCAGGTATACCGGCTGCCGGTTGACGGGGATGGGGTAGTGGACGGCGGTCCCGATCCCCTGCTCGGAAAGAGCTTCCATGAACGCATCCCTCGACAGAGGGTAGCCGGCGGGGAGCCTCACCACGTACTGGTGGTAGACGTGCCGGACGCCCGGTGCCACGTAGGGCGTGATAAGCCCTGTTCCCGCGAGGTGGCGGTCGAGGTATCGAGCGTTGTGGATCCGGCGCTCGTTGAACCCCCGGAGCCGGTCGAGCTGCACAAGGCCGATGGCGGCGGCGATGTTCGTCATCCGGTAGTTGTAGCCGACGGCCGAGTGAAAGTACTTCTTGCTCTGCCCGTGGTTGATGAAGAGCCTGACCCGCTCTGCAAGGGCGTCGTCGTCGGTCGTGACCATACCGCCTTCCCCGGTGGTCATGTTCTTCGTCGGGTAGAACGAGAAGCAGGCGAGGTCGGCAAGGCTCCCTGCCCGTTTTCCCTGGTACTCCGCACCGTGCGCCTGGGCCGCATCCTCGATGAGGACGAGCCTGCGGTCGTCGCAGAGATCGCGGACGGCACCGACGTCGAACGGCTGCCCGAAGAGGTGGACCCCGATGACCGCCCGGGTATCCGGCCTGATGAGATCCGCGACCGACTCCGGGTCGATGTTGAACGTCCGTGGATCAACGTCCGCGAAGAGCGGGGTTGCCCCGCACATCGAGACGCTTGATGCCGTCGCAAAGAACGTGAACGCCGGGACGATCACCGAGTCCCCGGGCCCGACGCCGGCGGCAAGGAGGGCCGCGTGGAGCGCCGCCGTCCCGGAGTTGACGCCGATTGCATGCCGGGCACCACAGTATTCCGCAAACCGCGACTCGAACTCCGTGACGTCCGATCCCTGGGCGAGCATCCCCGACCGCATCACGCGGGCGACGGCTTCTATCTCCTCCTCCCCGACGAGCGGCCGGGCGACGGGGATCTTCATCGGCCTCGCCTCGCCTCTGGGGGGAGCGGCCGGAACCGTGCCGGTGTACCCACCGCGAGTGCCCCCGGCGGGACGTCCTTTGTCACCACCGCGCCGGCGGCGACGAACGCCCCTTCACCGACGGTGACGCCGGGGAGGATCGTTGCGTTCGCACCGACGACGGCGCCGTCCCCGATCACCGGGCCCCGGAGGGATTCATGGGGCCCCGGCGGATAGCGGTCGTTCGTCAGCACGGCGTTCGGGCCGACGAAGACCCGGTTGCCGATCCGGGCGCCGGTGGGGATGTAGACCAGGCTCTGGAGGCGGACATCGTCGCCGATTGTGCAGTCGCCCTCGATCACCGCCGCCGTCCCGATCGCGACACGGTCGCCGATGGTTGTCTTCTCGCGGATCAGAACGTTATGGCCGGTCTGGAAGGCCTCGCCGATCGTCACGTCGCAGTAGATGATGGTGCCCGACCGGAGGATAGCGTTCCTCCCGATGGTGGCGCCCGGGTATCCTTCCTCGCCGATCCGGTCGCGGGAGGGAAACCCGAGAGTCACCGGTTCAAATATCACCGCCCCCTCACCGAGGGCGTTGTGTCCATATTCAATCATTCAACGGTCACGCTCTTTGCCAGGTTCCGGGGTTTGTCGACGTCCCGCTGCAGGGCGCATGCGGTGTGGTAGGCGAGCAGCTGGAGGGCGACCGATGCGGTCAGCACCTGCACCAGAAGGTGTGTGTTCGGGATGGGGATGAAGATATCCACAATCTCAGCGAGCTCCTTATCGCCTTCCACACCGAGCCCGATGACCGGTGCCTTTCGGGCCTTCATCTCCTTGATATTCGAGGCCATCACGCTGTAGGTCGGGCCGGGGGTGCATATGGCGACTACCGGCGTCTCAGGGGTGAGCAGGGCGAACGGCCCGTGTTTTAGTTCGCCCGCCGCATACCCCTCGGCGTGGACGTAGCTGATCTCCTTCATCTTCAAGGCGCCCTCCATCGAGACCGGGTAAAATGCCCCTCTCCCCACGAAAAAGACGTGTTCGGCCTTAGAACAGAGGGTGACCGCCTCCTTGATCTCGCGGAGGAGGACCTCACTGATGGCTAGGTGCGCGTGTGAGAGGATGTCGTCGAACGCCCCATCACAGCGGGCATTGAGGATCTGCATCAGCGCCGCGAGCTGTGCCGTGTAGGACTTGGTTGCGGCGACGCCGATCTCGGGGCCGGCCCGCATGATCAGGGTCTCATCCGCGACCCGGGTGACGGTGCTCCCCATCACGTTGGTGATGGCAAGCGTGGGGCAGTTGCGGGCTTTTGCCATCTTTAAGGCGGCGATCGTATCGGCAGTCTCCCCTGATTGCGAGACAGCGATCACGAGGCCGTGGAGGGGTGGGGTGAAATACTTGAACTCCGACCCCATCTCGACCCGAACCGGGACATTACAGAGGGCTTCGGCCAGGTACTTGAAGATCAGGGCGGTGTGGTAGGACGTCCCGCACGCGACCAGGGTGATCTCGCCGGCCTCCGTGACCATCTGCCGCACATGGTCGTCGATGCCTGCCCGGATGGTCTCGTAGAAAGACTGGGGCTGTTCGAAGATCTCCTTGAGCATGTAGTGGGCAAACCCGCCCTTCCGGGTATCCTCGACGCACCAGCTGATCAACTCGACCGGGCGCTCCACCTTCCGGCCGCCGTGGAAGATATTGAGGTGATCGGACGTTATATCAGCCACGTCACCGTCCTCGAGGTAGATCACACGCTCGGTGTACTCAAGGAGCGGCGTCATATCCGAGGCGGCAAAGATCTCGGCGTCGCCGACCCCGAGGACGAGCGGGCTCGCGTTCCGGGCGGCAACGATCCTCTGCGTATCCTCTGCAATTGCGAGGATGGCATACGAGCCTTCGAGGAGGGGGAGGGTTGCGTTGACCGCCGCGAGGAGGTCTCCGTCATAGTGCTCCTCGATGAGGTGGACGATCACCTCGGTATCGGTCTCGGACCGGAAGGTGTGGCCACGCGCCTGCAACTGCCGCTTCAGTTCGCTGTAGTTCTCGATGACACCGTTGTGCACCACGGCGATTTTCTCCGTGCAGTCGGTATGCGGGTGGGCGTTGATGTCGCTTGGTTCGCCATGGGTGGCCCACCGGGTATGCCCGATACCGGTGCATCCATGGAGACCGACCACTCCAGCCTCGCCGTCCGATATACGGCCCATTTTTTTGTAAACCTCGAGCGCACTCCCGACCGTCGCGATGCCGAACGAGTCATAGCCCCGATACTCAAGCCGCTTCAACCCCTGGATCAGGACCGGCGTTGCGTCCCGTCTTCCGATGTAGCCGACTATCCCGCACATCTACATCACCCGGGTGCCGTCCTCGATGAGCCCGACCACTGTCTTCCCCTCTTCAATGGTAACACTGTTACCTGCTATGCAGTTTTTAAATGTTGTGAAGGGTGCTGCACGGACCCCGTCGCCGAGGACTGCGCCGAATTCCTCCTTATGGACCCGGTCTCCGACCTCGATGAAACTTGCGAACGGGTAGGTGGTAGTATGGTCGGCGAGGATGCACCCCTGGCCGAAGACCGCCGAGACGATCCTTGAATGGGATCCTATCTTGACATCGCTCATGATGAGCGAGTCGGCAACGTAGGTGAACGGCTCAAGCACCACCCGGTTGCCGATGCTCGCATCGGGCATGATCACGCAGTTCGGGCCGATGTTGCAGTTGCTCCCGATGGTGACGGGGCCGTAGATCACGGTGTTCGGGCCGATGGTCGTCCCGGTGCCGATATGTACGGTACCCCGGCGGATGACGGATGCATCGACCGTCCCGCCGATCTCGGGAGTGATCCCCTTGAGCATCCGGCTGTTCAGTTTCAGGAGATCCCAGGGATAGATGGCATCCTGCCAGTCGTCTGCCGGGATCGCCCGTATCCGCTGGCCCGACGCGATCATGGCGGAGATGGCGTCGGGGATCTCGTTCGTCCGGAGGTAGGAGAAGACGTCGGGTGTGAATGAGTAGACCCCGGTCGATACCGTGAACGTCGGGGCATCTTCGGGCTTCTCGATGATTTCGCGGACGAAGCCGTTCCTGATCACCACGACCCCGAAGTTCGAGGGGTTCGGGTGCTCGGCCACGAGCATGGCATTTCGCTCCCTCTTGATCCGGGCGATCGATTCAGCGTTGATGTAGTTGTCACCGGGGAGAACGAGGAAGTCGTCCGTGATCTCCGACTCGGCCGCCCGGAGGGCGTCGGCGGTCCCGAGCTGCCGCTCCTGCACGACGACCTGGATCGGGGCTTCAAGCCGGTTGAGGTGCCGGATGACGTCTTCTTTACGGTAGCCGACCACCACAACGATATCGCGGATCCCGTTCTCCAGCAGAGCGTCGATGACGTACTCGATGATCGGCCGGTTTGCGACCGGGAGCATGGCTTTGGGCTTGCTCCGGGTGAGCGGCCGGAGGCGGCTCCCTTCTCCCGCTGCTAAAATGATTGCCTGCATCATATCACCTGATGACTGATCCTTCCTCGATGCATCCCTCAACGAGGGAGTGGGGGGCAATCTTAGCGTTGCTGCCGACGAGGCTCCCGACGTTGACCGAGCAGTTGATGCCGAAAAGGACGTTATCGCCGATGATGGCGCCGAACTTCCTCCTGCCGGTAGTCCTCCCGCAGACCTTCACCGCACCGTTGTCGTGCCTGAGGTTCGCGACCTTGGTGCCGGCCCCGAAGTTGCACCCGCTCCCGACGATACTGTCGCCCACGTAGTTGAAGTGTGGGATCCTGGTGGACGACATGATGATGGAGTTCTTGATCTCGGTCGCATGCCCGATATGGCAGTCATCACCGATGGCGGTAGAGCCCCGGATATAGGCGTGGGGGCCGATGACGCAGTTCTCGCCGATGACACAGGGGCCCTCGATGTAGGTGCCGGCCCGGATGACGGTTCCTTTGCCTATGCTGATCGTATCGGGGAGGGTGCACCCGTCTTCGACGGTGCCGCACCGTTCGTGGTGCAGCGAGGAGAGGAGCGCCTCGTTTGCGTCAAGGAGATCCCACGGCTGTCCGACGTCGAGCCAGTAGTCCAGCGGGTACGCATTGAGCGTTCCTTCCCTGATGTAGGACTCGAGGGCGTCGGTCAGCTCGAACTCACCCCGGCCTGATATCTTGATCCCCGCAAGGAGGTTGAATATGTCCGGGTTGAAGAGATAAGCTCCCGCGTTGATCAGGTTGCTCTTCGGGTGTTCCGACTTCTCCTCAAGACCGGTGATACGGCTATCCTCCACGGTCACCACGCCGTAGTCCTGTGGGTGGTCTGTCTCGTGTATTCCCATACAGGGGGCGCTCATCCGGCAGAGTTCCTCGATGTCGTTCCTCTTGAGGACCATATCGCCGTTGAGGAGGAGAAATTGCCCGTTGACCATTCCTGCCGTCGCCCGGAGAGCGTCGGCGGTCCCGAGCTGGTGCCGCTGGGTGACGTAGGTGATATTCACGCCAAGAGTGCTGCCGTCCCTGAAGTGGTTCCGGATCTCACGCTCAAAGTAACCGACGACGAAGATGAAGTCGGTGATTCCTGCGTCCCGGGCCGCGAGGACCAGGTGTTCCATCATCGGGCGGTTGGCGATGGGAAGCATAACCTTCGGACGCCGGGCGGTCAGGGGGCGCATCCGTTTCCCCTCTCCTGCTGCTAACACGACACACTGCATACTATTCACTCCTACTCTGCTCCCGAAACACGTTTCGCTCTCTCAAGGGCTGTATGCCCTGCATCGAGCATTCTTTTTGCTTTTGCGGGCGTCTTTCCCTCGGCCGTGATCCGGACCTTCGGTTCGGTGCCGCTCGCCCGGATCAGGTACCAGCCGTCGTCGTCACTGTATCGGACGCCATGCGTAGGCTCATCAGCTCCCATCGCCGCCATGATCCCCCCCGGAACAGCGACGCGGTACGACTCCCGGAGGAGGGTATACCGGGGCATCCGGTCCAGTTCTTCGGCGATCGACCACTCCGACGCAATCTCGCAGAGCAGGGCCGCGGCATAGACCCCGTCAGGGCAGTAGGAGTGCTCGGGGAAGATCCAGCTCCCCGACGCCTCTCCGCCGAAATCTCCCCACGAGAGGAGTTCCTCGGAGACGAAGCTGTCGCCGACCGGCGTGCGGCGGACCTCCGCGACCTCTTCGATCGCCATGGAGGCGTCGACGGTGGTGACCACGCGCTTCCGGTCAAGGTACTTCGCGAAGAGCATAAGAAGATGGTCTCCGTCGATGTAGCGGCCCCGCTCATCGAACGCCATCATCCGGTCGGCGTCGCCGTCGTGAATCACCGCACACGCAGCCTCTCGCCTCCGGACGATCTCGCCGATATAGGGGAGATTTGCCTCCAGCGGCTCCGAAGGGCGGGCGAACCGGCCCGAGACGTTGCAGTTCAGCCCGATGACGGTCGCCCCTGCCCCTGCAAGGAGATCGGGGGTGATGACGCTTCCCGCACCGTTGCCACAGTCCAGCACGGCCGTGACCGGGCGGGAGAGGCTGAGCTGGTCAAGGATCGCCTCCCGGTGGGCATCCACCGCATCGACGGGGGCGACGTGCCCCTGCTCGTCCCAGTCCTCCCAGTGCGACCCCTCGAGCGCACCCTCAATTGCCGCCTGCTGCCGGCGGGTGAACGACGACCCGTCGGGGTTGAGCAGTTTTACCCCGTTGTAGGATTCGGGGTTATGCGAGGCGGTGATCATGCATCCTGCGTCCACGCATCCCGTCGCGTGCGCGACCGTCGGTGTGGGCGCGATGCCGCAGGTGTAGACGGTCGCACCGGCCGAGAGCATACCGGCGATGACACAATGTTCCAGCAGTTTGCTGGTTGTGCGGGTATCCCTGCCCACGACGATGCCTTGCGCGCCGTCTGCGGCGGCTGCTCCGATACGGAGCGCCAGATCGACGAGGCCGGGGCCGAACTCCTGCCGGATCCCGGAAGAGCCGAATAGCATACTCCTGTATAGTCCTTTCTTTCCTAAAAAAAGGTATTCATCGCCCGTAGGGGCACCAGTGCTCGAGATTGATGAGGCCGCTGACCCCGGCGGTCGACGGTCCGAGAAAGATTATCCGTTTCTTCCCCCGGCAGTCGTCGATGCAGGCGACTCCGGCGTCTGTCGTCATGCCGTCGCCGGCGACCAGAAGGAGGTCGGCCTCATCTGGCGAATCGACTACCTGGCCTTTGAAGGCCCGCTCGAGCACCGGCATCGGGCCGACAAGGTAGACGCGCTTCCCGGCGACCTCGCGGGAGAGTTCCGCAAGGCAGGGGGCATAGCATTCGGGAGTGCAGGGATGGAGTTTCCGTGTCAGACAGAGGAACGCTGAGATGGCGTTGATGATCACGCTCGCCGCCCCCCGCTGTTTCTGGTCTTTGAGTGGCGCACCGAACATAAAGGAGATCCGGGTGTTGGCCCGGATCGGCTCGCTGGTGATGAACTGCCCGCTCTGCCCTCCAAAATGCCCCTCCATGCAGACTCCTTTTGGATACTGGCAGACCTCTGCGTCGTAGTTCACCCTGAGCGCAACGACACCGTCCTCGCATCCGCTGTCCGTGAGTGCCTTCTCCAGTTTCCCGATCGCATCGTGCAGAAAACTCATGGCTCTTCCTCCATAGACTGTTTGCAGAGGATCGCCCGCACTGGCGATCCGTCTGCGCCGGCAAGGCGCAACGGCAATGCTACCATAACATAGTCTCCTTCCGGCACGGCTGCGAGGTCGAGCAGTTCGAGGACGACCATTCCGCTCCCGAGCAGCCTGCGGTGGACTGAACCGTCGCCGCTAAATGCCTCGATCGATGGAGCGTCGGTCCCGAGGCAGGTGATGCCGGCGTCTGCGATGAGGTGTGCCGCTTCAAGAGAGAGCGCCGGGTACCCGGGCTCGAACCGTTGCCGCTCCGAGAACCAGGTCTTCAGAAGGAGCGTCCGGGTGCCTGCAAGGCGGCCGGCGAGGCGGCCAGGACCGATGACCTCTTCCGCATCGCTGCAGTCCAGCACTCGCGCCAGCCCCATAAGCACACCTGGCGGGATCTGGTCGACAGTCCGGCCGCCTTCCAGGTAGTGCGACGGGGCGTCGATGTGCGTTCCGGAATGGCTTCCGATGGTCATCTCGGTCACACGGTACTGTCCGTTATCTATCTCGCGGAACCGGGGTGGGACATCCCCGGGGTAGAGGATGGTATCCTCGGAGAGGTCCCTGGTGATGTCGTAGACCTTCACGGGGAACCTTCTCCTCGCCACCCAAACTGCCCGATCAGCGGTACGAAGCAGACGCCGCCGAGCGGGATCTTCTCCACCTGGCCTTCGTGTTTGACGAGTTTGATGAGGTCCTGGCAGTCCCGCGGCCCGATGGGAGCAACCAGCCGCCCGCCTTCAGCGAGCTGGTCGATCAGGGGTTCCGGGACAGTGGGCGATGCCGCCGTGACGATGATAGCATCGTACGGCGCCCCCGGCGGATAGCCTTCCGTGCCGTCGCCGACGATCACCCGGACGCCGGCGACCCCGGCCCGGGCGAGGTTCTTTTGTGCCCGATCGGCGAGGTCTTCCAGGCGTTCGACGGATATGACCGTGCCGGCAAGTTCGGCGAGGAGTGCGGCCTGGTAGCCGCTGCCGGTCCCGACTTCGAGCACCCGGTCCTGCGGCGCGAGATCGAGTTGTTCGGTCATGACGGCGACGATGTAGGGCTGGGAGATGGTCTGCCCTTCCCCGATGGGGAGCGGCCGGTCCTCGTAGGCGGCACGCTCATAGCCCTTCGGCACGAAGAGGTGGCGCGGGATCTTCCGCATCGCGGCAAGCACCCTGGGGTTCCTGACCCCCCGGGCCAGGATCTGGAACTCCACCATCTCCTCGCGTTCTTCCTGGCATGGGTCGGTCTCCGCCATATCCTCTTCTCACGAATCAGAACCCGGATTCTGCTTTATCGATCGCGGTATCGATCTGCTTCTGCAGAACTGCAGGCAGACCGCTGATCTTGACATCCAGGAACCCGCGTATAATGGTTGCGGTGGCCTCCTCCTCCGAGAGGCCTCTCGCCATGAGGTACTCGATCTCGTGGCGGGCGATCTTACCGACCGCGGCCTCGTGGGAGAGTTCGGTGCCGGTCAGTGTTCCTTCGATCTCGGGGATGGCGTGGATGATGCCGTCTTTTAAGATCAGGCCTTTGCACTCGATATGGCCCCGCGTGTTATCCTTCTCGCCGAGGATGTGCCCCCGGGATATGATGGTGCCGCCGGTGGTGATCGCCCGGGTGATCAGTTCGGCGCTCGTATTCTCGGCGCCGAGGATGGCGCGGGAGCCGAGGTCGAGGAGTGACCCCGGCGTCGCGACGACGATGCTCGAGAACCGGGCCACGGCGTTCTTCCCGACAAGGCGCGCCGTTGGGTACATGTTGACCTGGTGGACCGGCTGCATGCAGACGTAGTTCGAGAGGAAGGTGCCGTCCTCCTCGATGATGGTGGCGCTCCGCGGGAAGACGCTGATCCCCGGGTTCCAGTTGTGGATCATCGTGGACGTGACCTTGGCGCCCTTGCCGACGTAGATCTCGGTCACCCCGATATGCGCTCCGTGCTCCTTCTGCCAGGAACTCGCGCAACCGGAGATGATGTGGATCTCGGACCCCTCTCTCGCGATGAAGATGTTATGCACATGCTGCACCGGCTCCTCGCGGAGGAAGAGGCAGGCCTGGAGAGGCATTTCGACCTTCGCACCCGGATGAGCGATGACAACGAGGCCCTGCGGGTCTTCCTGCTTTGCCAGGTACTGCGTATACTTATCCTTATCCTTCGGGACAGCGTTCCAGTAGTAGTCCTTCACCCAGTCATACTTCTCGAGGGCGGCCTTGATGGGGAGCATCTCGACTCCCTCGGCCCCACAGGTGGTCTGGACCACGTTCTGGTCAATCTGGAAGAAACTCCCGCACCGGTTCTGCATCCCTACTTCAAGGCCGGTCAGAGCGAGGCGTTCCCGGTCCTTCTCCGAGAGGTGCTCCATGTCAGTTATATCTGTTTGCAACGCAGACACTCCCCGTATCCTTTTTCCTTGACCACGCGCAGAATCTCGCGGGGGTTTCCGTGACACCGTATCTGGCCGTCGATCAGCACGTGCCCCTGGTCGGCCTCGAGGTAATCGAGTATGTAGCCGGTATGGGTGATGATAAGGCCGCTTCGCTGTCGGTTGATGATATGGATATCTTTCTCGAGCAGGCCTGCGATCTCCTTGCCCATGAGGCTCATATTCTCGAGGTCGACACCGCTCTCCGGTTCATCCAGCATGACGAAGTCGGGCTGCTGGACCTTCAGTTGCAGGACTTCGCTTCGTTTCATCTCGCCGCCGGAGAACCCGACGTTGACGTCCCGGGTGAGGAAGGGCTCCATGTTGACCGATTGTGCCAGCGCCTCGATCGCGCCTTCTCCCATATGGGATGTGGCGGCAAGCAGTTTCCCGAGTTTCAGCCCGGATATCGCTGGGGGGTGCTGAAACATCATGCCTATCCCGAGGTGGGCCCGCTCGTGGATCGGCATGTGGGTGATATCCTTCCCTTTAAACACAATTGACCCGGACGTGATCGTATAGCCGCCGAACCCCATGATGGCTTTGAGCAGGGTGCTCTTTCCCGAGCCGTTCGGACCCATCAGGATATGGGTCTCCCCCTCCCCGATGTGGAGGTTGATGTCGTGGAGCTTCTCGGTGCCATCCACGTTCACGTGCAAATCACTAATATCCAGCATACGGCACTTCGTTTCATGTATATGCCGGGTAATACATTAACACTTGCCAACGGAACAGTTGCCGTTTCAGCCGATAGGAAGGTAAAACTCGCCGGTACGTAGGACTATTGTAAAACGGATTTCTGTATCCGGCCTCCCTGAACAAAGGGGGTCGATTTCGGCCTGAAATCCAACTCTTCACTTTCACCCCGCACGCGGCTTACGGTTAAATAGCGGTCCCTCCCCGTTCTCTATATGGAAAGGATCGCATTCACCACGTTTGCCTGCCTTGTCGAGCGGGCCGCCCGGCACCCGGTTATCGTCAGGCGGAACCAGATGCGCAAAGTGGCGTATACCAGCACCGTTGCTCCGGCGAACCGCACTTCTCCGTGATGGAGGGCAAGACAGATTTAACTTGCGGGGGTGAAGGGGGCGGAGCGGGAAGTCCCCACCCTTTAGGGTGGGGACGGCCGCTCCGCCGCCCTTCTTCATTACGATAGGTATATCATTTTGGGTATTATAGTATAATTCAAGCGTAGATGATCGTTTCCTACAAGTATCGGGCGTGTACTCCAAAGTTCTCCAGATGGTGAACTCTACGCTCTGGAGTAACATTCGTGCTCTCTCCCAGACGAAGAAGAAGGGGCGGAAGATCGGTAAACTCCGGTTCAAAGGTGCATCCCGGTACCGGACGCTCAACTACAACCAATCTGGATTCAAGATCGACAGAGAACACAGCGCCATCACCTTCTCAAAGATCGGAACAATACCGTTCACGATGCACCGGCCCTATGTCGGGACGGTGAAGGGTGTCCAGATCACCCGTTCCGGGGACAACTGGTACGTGATCATCCAGGCAGAACAGAAGATTTCCGAACCAACGAGAGAAGGCCGTTCAGTTGGGATTGATGTCGGTCTGAACGCATTTGCGGCCGATAGTGATGGCGGGGTAATCGAAAACCCCCGATTCTTTGAACAATCGCGGAATACGATCAAGAAATTGCAGCAAAGTGTTGCCCGGAAGAAGCGGTTCTGAAAGAACTGGATGAAAGCAAAGGATAACCTGGAGAAGGCATATGACCATATCACGAACCAGAAGAAAGATTTCCTCCACAAACTCTCCCGGTGGTATGTGGATGCCTATGCGACGATCTGTGTCGAAGACCTGAACATCAAGTATCTCAAAGAGAACGGTAAATCCACCGGGCTCCGCAGAAGCATCCACGACGCATCGTGGGGACGATTCTTATCATCTCGAACGGGCAAGGAGACCCCCTGCGCAAGTTGGGGGAGGAATTGCCCGC
>ENA-UOOI01001004-UOOI01001004.1-fermentation-metagenome-genome-assembly--contig:-NODE-1004-length-32000-cov-4.177993_pt1 | contig 32000 bp, 26 predicted proteins | sample MGYA00245779_ERZ724027 | MGnify/ENA primary metagenome ERZ724027 (study PRJEB28704, sample SAMN03018318) | fermentation metagenome | biome: anthropogenic terrestrial biome; feature: soil; material...
AAAAGTAATTTGACCCCTATGATACACGGATTACTCCGCACTTTGTGCTCACGTATCTTCGCTCCGCCCCGGTCGGTGCTATATTATTAGTCCTGGAACGTTCCAACAAGGTATCTTCCTACTTTCAGCATAAATCTGGAAGCGTCACAGACAAGTTCGTCTGGAAACTGCCTGAGGAAAGAATCTGCTTCAAACGTAAACACCCCATCATAATCGATCTCTTTAAGCGCCCTCATAACTTTGTCCCACTCAATCTTTTGAGTAAACGGAAGAGTGTGCAAATCATGTATCAAATCATTGTCATGTACATGTAATGCGTGCAGGCGGTCATGTCCAAGTGCAAGAATCATATCAGTCGGTGTATTGTTTTCTCTCTTTTGCATCGCCGCATGGCCGATATCAAGGCATGCCATAAAATAGTCTGGATCAAGTGCATCGAGATATGAAACAAAATCATCCGGGCTGGAACAGGCTGCGGGTAATGCGGTGTCTGACTCCCTATCCCAATTAAACATATTTTCCAGGGCAATTTTCACATGGTACTTTTTCGCGAACGGAAGCAGATCATGATACAGTTTCATGTTTGTCTCCCAACAGCAGCGGGAATCACCGTCTCCTATGTCGTTCGGATAAATGGCCGGATGTATGATAACATTGGTTCCGCCCAGCATCCCGGTTACTTCGATCGCCCGAACCAGAAGAGGAAACATTCGTTGATTGAATGCATCATCCCCGGGAATATAACTCGGAAACGGTGCATGCGACTGATTACACACAATGCCCACTTCATCTGCCGTCTCCCGGAGTTCTTTTACATACTCCACATAACGTTCTCCGCCAATCGGGTGATTATTCTCCCCAATGTCAAACATCGAAAAATCATAACAGTCATACCCAATATCCGCAAGAATGCGAATTGTCTCTTTTTCTCCATAAATCTTTGCAATATGATCAGTTAGTGTTGAAATCTTCATAAATACCCTCCTTTTTTGCATGCTGCAAAACATCATAAGTTACCCCATTCGTGCATGGAACCTTCTTGAGTATATCATAAAAATCCGCATATCACAAAAGGAATGCGGATTTTTTTACTTAGAAACCCTGGGTATCAGGTGATCATGCTAAGCCCGATTCTGTTTTTCAAAAGATCTATGGATATTACCTTTACTTCCACAATATCTCCAACGCTGACTACTTCAAGCGGATGTTTGATGTATCTCTTTGAGATCTGAGAGATATGCACCAGTCCGTCCTGGTGTACGCCGATATCCACAAAAGCCCCGAAATCTATGACGTTTCTGACGGTCCCTTTCAGGATCATCCCCTCCTTCAGATCTTTCATCTCTAATACATCAGTGCGAAGAATTGGTTTTGGCATCTCATCTCTGGGATCACGACCGGGTTTTTTCAGTTCATTTACAATATCTCTAAGTGTAATTTCGCCGATACCCAGATCCTTTGCCATCTTCTTATAGTCCGGTATGAAGTATAAAGCCGTTCCGTCCAGAATCTGTTCCGTCTGAAGGCCAAGTTTGTCAAACAGCTTTTCGACTGCCTCATAACTTTCCGGGTGTACGCTTGACGCATCCAGAGGATTCGTTCCATCATTAATTCTCATAAATCCCGCACACTGCTCATATGCCTTCGGTCCAAGTTTGCTAACCTTTAAAAGCTGCCTGCGGTTCGTAAATTTGCCATTCTTTTCGCGGTATTCTACGATGTTTTTTGCAACTGTTTTGCTGATTCCAGAAATATATTCCATCAGCGGAGCGGAAGCTGTATTCAAATCAACTCCGACTTTATTAACACAGTCCTCTACGACGCCGGTGAGGGCTTCTCCAAGCTTTTTCTGATTCATATCGTGCTGATACTGACCGACACCGATCGACTTCGGATCTATCTTTACCAGTTCTGCAAGAGGATCCTGCACACGTCTTGCAATAGATGCTGCACTTCTCTGCCCAACATCGAAATTTGGAAATTCCTCTGTTGCCAGTTTACTTGCGGAATAAACAGATGCACCCGCCTCGTTTGTAATCACATACTGTACAGGCTCTTTTATCTCTTTTAGCATATCTACAATCACCTGTTCCGACTCTCTGGAGGCTGTTCCGTTTCCGACAGAAATAAGTGTAATGTTATATTTTTTGATCATATTGATCACAGCCTCTTTTGCCGCACGGATCTTAGTCTCATTCGTCGGTGCAGTCGGATATACAACTTTTGTATCCAGCACTTTTCCAGTAGAATCCACAACAGCCAGTTTACAGCCCGTTCTAAATGCCGGATCCCATCCCAGAACAACATGTCCTTCGATCGGGGGCTGCATCAGCAGCTGCTCGAGATTCTTACCGAATACCTTAATCGCCCCGTCTTCCGCCTTTTCTGTCAGTTCACTTCGAACTTCACGCTCGATAGCAGGAGCAATCAGACGCGTGTAGGCATCTGCAATTGTGGTTTTCAGAACTGGCGTTGTGTTCGGATTATCATGTACAATCACTTTGTGCTCCAGAGATCGTAAGATATCATCTTCCGGGGCCATCACTTTGACCGTAAGGATTTTTTCTTTTTCGCCGCGGTTAAGTGCCAGAATACGATGTCCGGCAATCTTTGAAACCGCCTCTTCAAAGTTATAATACATCTCATATACCGATGAAGCATTTTCATCCTTAGCAGTCGAGACAATCATCCCCTGCTTCATGGTTGTTCTGCGAATTTTTGCCCTGTACTCAGCCTGATCGGAGATCTCTTCTGCTATAATATCACACGCTCCTGCAATTGCATCCTTTACAGAGGCAACACCATTTTCCTCTGACAGATAGCAAGCTGCCTCTTCTTCCAGAGATCTGTCTGTCATCTGAAGCATAATAATGGATGCCAGAGGCTGCAGGCCTTTTTCCTTTGCTATTGTTGCCCTGGTCCGTCTCTTAGGCTTATATGGACGGTATAAATCTTCAACCACAACCAGGGTCTGTGCCGACTGAATCTCTTTTTTCAGTTTTTCTGTCAGCTTTCCCTGTTCTTCAATACTTGAGAGTACTTGTTCTTTGCGATCTTCCAGATTTCTAAGATAAGTTAGTCTGTCATAAAGATTACGGAGAATCTCATCATTCAAAGACCCCGTAGCCTCTTTCCTGTATCTTGAAATAAACGGGATGGTATTCCCCTCATCGATCAGTTTAACAGCAGCTTCAACCTGCTGTTCTCTCACATCCAGTTCATCTGCGAGTATCTTATTCATATCCATAAAAAGCAGTACTCCTTTAAGCTATCTAATGTCTTTTAAAAATGAAGTGTATCCTTTATAGGCTTCATACACATCAGCCTTGCTGGTAATCTCAAATGGCGCATGCATATTCAGAACAGCCACACCACTGTCAACAACTTCCATTCCATATTCAGCCAATATATAAGCAATGGTTCCACCGCCCCCGACATCTACTTTTCCAAGTTCTGCAGTCTGGAACATCACCTTGTCATCATTTAACACTTTACGTATTTTTGCCAGATATTCCGCATTTGCATCGTTAGATCCACCTTTTCCACGGGAACCTGTGTATTTGTTGAATACCAGTCCTTTCCCAAAATATGCGGCATTTCTCTTTTCAAATGCAGATGCATAATTCGGGTCGAAGGCAGCACTCACATCAGATGAAAGCATACAGCAGTTTTTCAAAGCCCTGCGGAGTGCCAGCTCGGAATACTCACCTGTAAGGTTCATAATTTCAGCGATCGTGTTCTCGAAGAACCTAGATTTCATTCCCGTTGCACCGACGCTTCCGATCTCTTCTTTGTCGACCAGCAGACAGATTCCCGTTCTCTTGAGATTCTCTGCTTCAAGAATTGCGAGAAGGGATGTATAGGCACAAACTCTGTCATCCTGTCCATAGCCCAGGATCATGCTTCTGTCAAAGCCACAATCTCTGGCCTTACCCGCGGGGACAACTTCGATTTCAGCGGAAATGAAGTCCTCCTCTTCGATTTGATAATTTTCCTTTAAGATTTTTAATATGTTTTGCTTTACAGCATCTTTTTCTTCGCCTTTAAGCGGCTGACTCCCGATGAGAACATCCAACGCTTCCCCTTCGATCACATCTTTTGCCTTTTTCTCCATCTGTTCGCCTGCAAGATGGATCAGAAGGTCTGTGATGCAAAAGACCGGATCATCCTCTTTTTCGCCAATGGATATCTGAACCTTTGTACCGTCTCTTTTCACTACCACGCCATGGAGAGCAAGTGGAAGGGCAACCCACTGATACTTCTTTACCCCGCCGTAATAATGGGTGTCAAGGAGAACCATTTCGGTATCTTCGTAGAGCGGATTCTGCTTAATATCCAGTCTGGGGGAGTCAATATGCGCTCCCAGAATATTCATGCCATCTTCGATCGGATCCTGTCCGATTACGGCAAATAACATTGATTTTCCCATAAATTGTGCATAAATTTTGTCGCCTGGTTTCAGAGCTTCTTTATTCTTTATCTTATCGTCAAGATTTTTAAAGCCCTTTTTCTCAGCTTCCTCAATTGCAAGGGTTACGCATTCACGTTCTGTTTTTGCATTAGAAATATAGTTTTTATATTCCTCCGCCAACACATTTACTTTCACTTTCTGAGCTTCATCATAAGTATTCCATGCATTATTATCACTCATTTTACTCATTTGTTTTACCTCCCATTCTAATCAAGAAAATCTTTATTCCCATATCTTGTTGTTCATTCTTCTAAGCTGCCCGGATAGACTCTAGGTACACGCTGTCCTATATTGCATAACATCTCATAGTTGAATCTGGAAGATGGGTCCGCTATCTCTTCAATGGGTATGATTTTATCCCCATCCATTCCCACTAAAGTTACAACGTCTTCCACCTGAACATCTGAAATTTCGGTGACGTCAACCATCATCTGATCCATGCATATGCGGCCAAGTATCGGTGCATATTGTCCGTGAATCAGTACTCTTCCAATGGATGAAAGAGCCCGGGGATATCCATCAGCGTATCCGACAGATATCGTCGCAATCTTCGTCATCGGTTTATCCGTGACATAAGTTGCGCCATAGCTTACTCCCACACCTTTTGGAACATCTTTTACATGAATTACATGGGCTTTCCACTGTAAGGCAGGTTTCAAATCCAGTTGACTCTTCTGTACTTCTTCTGATGGGTAAATGCCATATGTCACAATTCCACAACGTACCATATCGTACCGATAATCTTTGAATTCCATAATCCCGGCTGAATTGCAGATATGTTTCAGAGGAATCTGAACACCTCTTTTTTCAAGCATATCCAGCATCTTCCTGTACTTTTGTGCCTGAATCAGACTGTAGCTTTTATCCATCTCATCCGCACGGGAAAAATGTGTGTACAAACCTTCCAGATTAATCTCAGAAAGGAGACTTACCGCTCGGATCTCATCGGCATCTTCTTCGGTCACCTGAAATCCTATCCTTGTCATCCCGGTGTCCACTGCAACATGTACTCTGGCTTTTCTCCCCTGTCTTTTTGCTTCCTCATTCAGCTTTCTTGCAGTATCCATACTGTAAATCGTCTGTGCAATATCATATGTTACAAGTTCAGGATATTGACTGGGAGAGGTATATCCCAAAATCAAAATCGGATGTCGGATGCCGCCTTCCCGAAGCGAAACCGCCTCATCAATCGTCGCAACTCCAAAGTAATCTGCCTGGTCTTCCATGAAGCGAGCAACTTTTACAGCTCCATGTCCATAGGCATCCGCTTTTATCACAATCAGCAGCTTTGTCTCGGGAGATATCTGTTTCCTGACTTCACGGATATTATGTCCAATAGCCGAAAGGGAAACTTCTGCATAGCATCTGAGATAATTATTCATGACTTCTTGCCTTCGTTTTTTTCTGCGTATTTCTGATCCCTAGGTTCCAGGATCGACGAATAAATATTTTTTACTGTTTTCACAACAACATGTGTCCGTGTATCCTTGACGCCACTCTGACTCATAATCCAGTTATAAATATCTTCAAGTTCCTGTGAATCCCGGTAAGTAATCTTCAAAATCAGATCAAAATCACCCGTTAAGTAGTAACACGATACGATATTACTGACATCCTGAACAGCCGCTGCGAATGCATCAAAATATTTCGGATGCTCAAGGCTTACTTCCATCAGCATTGTCATCGCACCACCGGTCTTCTTTTCATCTACAACAATCGTATAATTCTTTATCAGACCCGTTTCTTCCATCTTGCGAATTCGCTCAATTACCGCGGAAACTGACAGGTGAATCTGTTTGCTGATATTGGATGCAGTTTCTCTTGCATTTTTCTGCAGGATCTTTAAAATTTTATAGTCTGTTCCATCCATTCGTTTTTGTCCTCCAACAAATACTCCACTAACTTTATATCCCTTTACTAGTATAACAAAAATTTTACGAAAGTCTAGTTTTACAGATGAAATACTTCATATTCTCTCGTTGTCACGGACTTGTTTTCTGCCCTGCATTCCAGTCAGCGCCGCCCCGACTGCACCTGCATATCTGCAAAGAGGATCGGACTTTACTTCACAGCCTAAGATCTCACTTAGAATTGTTTTTAGACCCTCCATCTCTGAAAGTCCTCCTGTCAAAAGTACTGGAGATTCTACACCAATCTTGTCGGCAAGAACCGCCGCTTTTACGGCAACAGATCGGACTACCCCGCCTGCAACCTCTTCCCTGCTTTTACCGGCAGCCAGCAAAGATACAATCTCCGAGTCGGCAAATACAGCACACATGCTGCTAAGAGAACAACTTTTCCCCGCTTTCAGACATTGCGCAAATTCTTCCATATCTAATCCCATTCTGTGAGCAGACATTTCTAAAAAGCGTCCCGTTCCGGCCGCACACTTGTCATTCATCCGAAAGTCAAGTACCTTTCCGTTCTGTACGGAAATCACTTTTGAATCCTGACCGCCAATATCAATTACTGTTCGAACACCAGGCAGAATATATTGTGCACCTTGCGCATGACATGTAATTTCTGTAACTTTTTGGTCAGCAAAAGGAATCGAAACCCTTCCATATCCCGTCGCAGTCACTTTTACATCGCCGCTTTGGAGCCCTGCCTTGCCGATGAGTTCTTCGAAGATTTCCCGCGCACTCGTCTGCGGGCTCCAGCCAGTGGGCCGAATGTATTGCCCGAGGATCCCATATTCGTTCATCAGAACACCTTTGCACGTGGCTGATCCGCAGTCAATTCCCGCATATTCTTTCATCACAACATCTCCACAAAGGCCCCCGCACGCGTGGCGAGCTGTCCGATATCTGCAGTGCCATAATCCGTCTCCAACTGCAGATAAGGTATCCCTTTTTCATGTAAATGGCGGCGAATAGAATATGCTTCGACCGCATACGTATGGCATGCCTGCAGCGTCATTTCAACGACACCATCCACTGAAAACTGCTGGCAGAGACGATCCAAAAGTTCCATTCGATTCGGATTCGGAGTCATAACCGAACATCCAATCTGAATGTAGTGATCAGCTATATTTGTAATCGGGTCTCCGTCCTCCTTACACTGGCGGTCCATCTGCTTCGCACCTGTGCAGTTTTCATATGCCACAACCACAGCCCCTGCATCTTCGATGACCTTTACAACCTTTTCTGTGACACCGCCCATCGGACATCCGGTCACCAGAATTCTGGGCGCATCCTCAGACACCGTACGTTCTCCATTCTCATACGCTGTTCGAACACTGTCAATCGCATGTTGTATTTCTGCGACCTTATCCTCCCAGTTAAACTTAAACTGTGAACCAAAAAGCACCTGAAGTTGTCTTTGTCCCGTCATAGGCGGAGGTGTCATCGTACTCAGTTCATAGAATTCTTTTAAAAGTCTGCGTTCCATATTTCTCTTATGAATTGCTTCCCGCAGTTTTTCATCTGTGATTTCTATGTCAAAATCCTTTTCGACTCGTTCCTTCAGACGGACAATTTCAGCACGCCAGAGTGCCTTCGCCTCAGGGGTATCCTGTTTATGAGGCAGCTCCAGAATATGTACATTTTTCGTCTCGCCCAGCAGCTCATACATCTTTTTCTTCCCGTCACAAGTCGTCTCGCCGACAATCAGATCCGAAAAATACATGTAAGGACATTTATCGGTAATCGCAAATCCATAGCTGGACTTAATCAGCGGGCAAAGGTTTGCGGGAAGTACTTTCTCCGCCTCCTTGATTGTCTCATCACTGGTTGAGCATAACCCAACCGTGACCAGATCTGCTGCCATAAATATCTCCTGCGGTGTATACGTGCAAAACTGACCGACAACACCTTTTCCGCTGTCTTTAAGCTCTTTCATAGCAAGAAATCCCTGCTGCCTTGCATCGGCAAAACTGTCAAATACCTCAGGAAGCTCTGTTTTCACCTTAATCATAATTCTAATCCTCCGTGTTTACTTTGTCTATGCTTATAAAAGTATAACGATTTCATCAGAAAAATGCAAGCACGCAAAGAAACGGCGCCGCGGAAGTTTTCACAAACTTCCGTGACGCCTTTAGGGGAGGATAAGTATTCAAGTCATCATTCGTACAAGTATCAGTCAAAAACAAATGCTAAAAGGTGTTTGTCTTCTTCTGATAGTAAGAGTATACCCTTCTGGATTTTTATTATACACCAAATAATAAAAAATTTATATCAGATGCAGCAACAGCAGTTAAGTGCTGCATTGCATGCCAGACACTGACAGCACCAACTGCCCCAGTTGTTGTCCTGCCTGTCATATCCATAATCCTGCCCCATATTGGTATACCATTCTCCGCCTCCCTGCAGCTGCTGCAAGAGCTGGCGGTACTGAAAATTGTCCGGTTCCAGATTGACAGCCTGCTGCGCATCCTGGACCGCATTTATGTTATTGCCAAGACCATAATTCGCCATGGCATGCAGATAATACCAGTATGCTGTTCGGCCGGAGATATTATTCAGTACATTCATAGCCTCACTGAACATCCGGTTATTGATATAATTGGCAGCGGCGCGCATCTGCACATCCTCTTCACTGTTTCCATAAGTATGTCGATCCTGCTGCTGCCCATACCCGCCGAAACCACCAAAACCACCGAATCCGCCGTATCCGCCGTAACTTTGACTCTGACCTTGGGTCTGACCTTGATATCCCGATGTTTTGCCATCTTTTTCATCCATAATCTGCTTATAAGCCTGCTGAACCTGCTTGAACATCTCTTCCGCCTGATCTTTATTCGGGTTATTGATATTTGCATCCGGATGATACTTTCGGCTTAATTTTCTATATGCTTTTTTTATTTCATCCGTGCTGGCATCCCTCGAGACACCAAGCACCTTATATGGATCTTCCATCTATATCTATTTCTCCTCATGCCCACCGCTCTGTGACATATCCTTATCCTTAGAAGTAGTAAGCGTATCATATTTTGTCCAGATTCCAATATACAATATATTTCGTAAAATGTCTACATTTTCTATAATAGGAAGACGTTCAAACGCTTTGGATGCGGATGCCGCCATCATCTTGAGAATTTCTTCAACTGTATTTTGAAAATCTGATGTATCTTCTATAAATTTCAGTGGATTATAATTTCCACTTTTTTTATCTTTTTCCAGATCTTCAAAAGCATCCATCAGATAAATAAATTTACCAATATAGAATCCAAGCTCCCTCAGATCCTCACTCCAAATATCATCACCTGTAACATAAAGTTCTCCGAGTACCTCGCCGGTCAGTCCCGATGCAAGATCCAGATCCTGTGAATTATCTTTTTCACATTCGTGAATTTTTTTCAGATAATCCAAAACTGCTCTTGTCTGTCTGGGATATTTCTCTGTAATATTTCGAACGGATTTCTCGAGCAGCTTGGCTGCGGCATAACTCGCCTTCTTGTTCTCGTCTTCCCAGTCATCCATCAGATTATAATATGCCAATAAAACATTCATGTCCGCCGCATACGAAGTATATTCATTGCGAAGACATGGATGTTTTTTAACAGGATGAACAGCGCAGAAACGTTTCTGTCTGTCTGTTTTTCTTTCATACAAAGAAGTGAGCAATATCGCCAGAAATGTCATATCATAAGTGAGTGTCAGCCGTCCGGACTGCCCATAGGACTCTTTTAGCTCCTGGCATACCCCACAGTAGAATGCCTGATATTTCTGATAGTCTTTCAGTTTCAGTTCTTCTTTGTTAATCATAACGTAACCGAACATTCGGATGCACCCTCCTTATGTACGCTTTATGAACTCGTGACTGCACTTGGGGCATCGGATAGATATCGTGCCTTTTCCCTTGGGGACACGAATTTTCTGATGACAGTTCGGACACCTGAAATAGCTGTGTTCCTTATCCTTTGCCTGTTTTGCACCACCTTTGAAAAAGCCCAGAAATTTATCCTTCCATTCGAGGAATTTATCATTTTCTGCATAGCGATTGGCATGATTTTTTGACAGCATACGCACATAAGTTGTGATAATTAGTATTAATGCAATCAAAAAGAACCAGTTGTTACGTGACAAAGCAGAAATCAGCAGGAAAGCCAAAGATGCATACATCGTAAATCTTCCCAGTTGATCCATTCCGTAACGTCCCATCATAAATTGTTGTAGTTTGTCTCTAAAATTATTCATTGAACTCCTACTCCTTTTCTGTTTCACAATGCTGATACATAATCGTTAATAGAACTGTATTCCTTTTGGACAGGAAATGCAATTGATTTCACATTAAATTTTTCTAAATTTATTCTGAACCAGCCGTCATAAGAAGCCGCTCCAGTGCAGCACTTGTGTCAGGATAAGTAGTAAAACGAAGTGCCTGAAGTCCGGCATTTTTTGCCCCGTCCACGTTGTCCTGCCTGTCATCGACAAACACGGCATGTGCAGGGTTGATGTGATAAGTTCGAATCAAATCCTCGTAAATCTCCCGATCTGGTTTTATCTTATTGCATTGAAAGGAGAACAGGGACCCGTCCACGAGGGGAAGAAAATCCAGTTCTTTCTGTGTCTGTTCAAAGATCCGTTTCGAATAGTTCGATAAAATATAGACTTTTATGCCGCGTTTTTTTAATGACCGTATCCAGTCTTTCGCATAATCAAAGGCCGTAATTGTCCCTCCTGGATTCTGGTATAAAAGCCGCAGTTCCGCTTCATATTCGGGGGCATTTTTTACAAATTCTTTCGTCAGTTCTTCTGGTGTAAGGATTCCTCTGTCAGCTTCCTGCCACACAGGGCTTAAAAACATTGCATTCGCCAGAACTTCCTTCTTTTTTTCATCGTATCCGAAACTGTCCAGATATTTTTTCCAGTTATAATCAACCAGAACATTTCCCACATCAAAGATGACGGAATCCAGTCTTTCTCCATAGATTTCCCTATTCTTCTCTTTCAGCTGACGGTATACCAATACCATGACATAGATCAGCACAGGAATTGCAATCGTGCAGTACAGGCAAATCTTAAACATCATATAAGCAAATGGGCTGTCTATAAGCGCAAACACTAATGTTGCAAGATACAATCCAAGTAAAAGCGAGGCCGCAAGAAGCGCCAGGAATCTTTTTTTATTTTTCATATTTATCCTCCAGGGTTTAACTGCCATCAATCATTTCCAGTATAGGCAGACTTTTGAACTTCTTATCGATCACTCTGTGAAGATACTGGTCCATCAGATGCTCCAGTTCTGTAAGCACCTCAGGTTTCAAAGTGAACGTGTAAAGTTTATCGATTGGAGCGGACACCACATAGCGGCAGGCATAACGTGCCTGAGGGCTCATATCCTGTGCCTCCGGCGTATAGTCACCATTAATCGTAAGTATCTTAATCTCAAATACTCTTCGCACCAGATGATTAGAAAATCTATGGCTCAGCAAGGCCTTGAGCGATACGTATAGCAGGTTTAGCATCATCGTTTCATCGATACCCTCCTGTCCATAATAATCCGCAAACTCCAGAAAATAGAATCCATAATATACCCCTGGCTGTTCATTAGCCAGTTCCATAAAATAGTCTCTTACATCCGCGCTTACAAGAGTAAAGGAACTTCTCCCTTCGTATACAGTAAATATTCCAAATACGAAGGGATTTGTCGCTGCCATCAACGTGCTGTTTGACTTACGCACACCCCTGGCAAACATAGAAATTTTTCCACGCTCTCTGGTGAGCAAAACAACTCTTTTATCATACTCCCCGATTGGCATAACGGACAGGATCATCCCTGTTACTTGAATAGGTTCACTCATATTTTATCACCGGAGATTTCCATCATATCTCTTTTTTATCGTATCCATAGTTTTTAATCAAAAAATCACTGTCTCTCCAGTCTTTCTTTACTTTAACCCAGAGTTTCAGATTTACTTTCTCATCAAGAAGGTGTTCGATCTCATAGCGGGCATTGCTTCCGATTTTTTTCAGCATCGCTCCCTTTTTCCCTATGATAATACCCTTGTGAGAATCTCTTTCGCAGACAATTGTCGCTTCGATATCCGTAAGTTTGCCATTCGGCCGCTCTTTCATGCTCTCGATGGAGACTGCAATCCCATGGGGAATCTCTTCATCCAGGGCATGAAGTGCTTTCTCTCTGATAATCTCTGACACAATCTGACGCATCGGCTGATCCGTAATGGTATCCTCATCGTAGAATCTTGGCCCATAAGGCAGATACTTGAAAATAGAATCTATAATTACATCTGTATTCTCTCCTCGCAGGGCAGAAGCCGGAATAATTTCGTCAAAATCGTAGATTTTCCGATAGGCATCGATAAAAGCCAGTACCTCTTCTTTTTTCACCGTGTCCACCTTATTGATTACCAGAATCACCGGTATCTGATTTTCTTTTAGTTCCTCAGCGATATGACGTTCCCCCGCACCTATGAAGGTCGATGGCTCCACAAGCCACAGAATCAGATCTACCTCCTGTAGGGTGTGTTCGGCCACATTGACCATATATTCTCCCAGCTTATTCTTCGCTTTATGGATCCCAGGAGTATCCAAAAACACAATCTGCCCGCGCTCACAGGTATAGACTGTCCGTATCTTGGTTCTGGTTGTCTGCGGCTTCTTGGATGTAATAGCGATCTTCTGGCCAATCAGATGATTCATAAGAGTCGACTTTCCAACATTTGGTCTTCCTATAATTGCCACAAACCCCGATTTATCTTTTTCATTCAAAGTTTCTTTACCTCTTTAAAATATTCTCTGTCTTCTTCTATTTTGGCGGATGTCCCAATTACACAGATATTATTCTGTGCGATCACCGCATCCACGATTTTTGAAAGTTTTCTGATATCCTCGCATCCGGCATCCAGTATCTCCTCACGTTCCTTTTGGAAATCATCTTCTGTCAGTCCCCCAAAGTATGCGTTTAAAGACAGTTCACCTTTGGCCGAAGGATTCATCGGTGTATCGAGTGCACTGATTGTACCTATGATATATTTTGTCATATCCCTTTCAGGGCAGCTGAATTTCTCAAGATAATCTTTTATTCCACGATATACTTTCAGGGTTTTCTCCAGATGAGGATCCCGATAAGAGACAACGTACGATTCACCATTCCTCTTAAAACCGCTCATACATCCATAAGCACCTCCCTTTACGCGCAGATTTGCCCACAGATAATCATAATCCAGAATCATCTTGAGGATCCTCAAAGCCCCGGTATATTCATAGCCTGCCTCTTTAAAGTTACCACATGAAGCGACATACTGAACTTGTCCAGATGTTATGAATGCTTCATTCTTCTGCTCAAGGCGATAATTGATACATCCCTTTGCCAGCTGATCATGGCACAAGTATTCTTTTACTGCGGCAACCCTTTCCTTTGTCCCTTCAAATGCCTTCCCATCGCAGGTTATGCTGACAAAAAGATTTTCCGGACGAAAAATATAGCGCATCAAAGTCTGCAGCTTTGTCACAAGATCTGATTTCATCTCATCGAAGTTCTTGTCCAACCTCTCGACCAGTTCATAGAAAGCAATTCCTCCTACCTGTTCCTGAAAATATGCCGACGGCGAGAAATAAGAACTGGCTCTTAAAACTGCACTCGAATGCCCCGCTCCGGGAATCGATTGCTGAAGATTTGCTTTCATACTTCCCAGTATTTCGCGGAGTCTCTTCTCATCATCAATCTTAGATGTTGTGAGAATCTCTTTTATCATGTCAAATGCAAAATTCACTTTGTCATTCAGGCATTTCATCCGAACCCCAAACATCCGCGTACAGCCCAGGTTAAATTTGGGCTGCTGAAAGACCTGAGTACTGCAGTAGATTCCGCCTGTATTCGCATTGATTTCATTGAACAGTTCGGAATAGCTATAATTTCTTGTGCTTACATATCCAAGAACTGACTTTAAGATTCCCATATAAGGGATTAATTCATCTGGCACATTCTTAGTATCAAACAGAAGTGCCGCATAGGTGATTCCATTCGTACATATCTTGTGATGCAAAATTGTGGTATCTTCCTGCCTGTGCTGTTCATTGTAGAGTCGAACAGATTTCCGGTCGATGTCTGTCCGTTTCAAAAGAGGTATCCGCTGCTTGTTCTCTTCGCTGTCAGCGCTCTCCTGATATTCGTTTAAACTCTTCGTGTCCTGTACAAGCTTCGCAATCTCTGCATCCTTCAATCCGGCCTTATATTTTGCAAGCTTTTCCTTTGTCTTTTTATCTTCCTCATCAGCAAGACCCTTTTGGGGTACTAACGTAATTACCGAAGAATGCGGGTTTGAAATCAGATATTTTCGAATCAGATTTTCAAAATATCCGCTGTAGGCGTCTTTTTTCAGTTCATCAAATACATCCAATTGTTTCAGATGCAAAAATGGCTTCGTATCATCATAAAGCCAACTGTCAAAGACCGTAATTCCATACATCAGTCCCTTTGGAAATGACGCGTAATCTGCCTCACGGAAACGGAATTCGAGATAATTGATTCCAGCAAGAATTGCTTTTTTATCAACACCTTGATCTGCGATGCCCTGCAAGGTATCGTGAATAACCTGAAGGAAGCGCTCTTTGTCGGAGACATTGGCATTCCTTGCCGTAATCTCAAAATACGGCTGTAAAATTCCATCCGAATAAGAACCGTCGACATCCTTTCCGATCTGCGCATCCAAAAGAGCCTGCTTTACCGGTGCACCAGGTGCATCCAGCAGTGCATATTCCAATACGGCAAATGCAATATTGAGTTTCAAGTCTAGTTCATCGCCTACAACCATACTCTCGGACAGATACGTATTGTTCTTGTCATCCTCCTGATCCAGAATCGGATAAGAGGCACAGATCTCTCTTCTCTTATCAAATGGCTTCTGGTAAGCAATCTTTGAATCAACAGAGATCGCTTCAAAATCGCTTAAATATTCCTTATCCAGCCATTCAAGTTTCTCCTTCATGTTCATATTTCCATAGAGATAGATGTAGCTGTTTGAAGGGTGATAGTATTTTCTGTGAAAATCCAGAAATTCTTCGTAGTCAAGAGACGGAATCACCTTTGGATCACCGCCAGATTCCACACCATATGCAGTATCCGGAAACAATGAATTCAATATTTGTCTTCCCAGAACTTCTTCTGCAGAAGAAAAAGCTCCCTTCATCTCATTATAGACAACTCCGTTATAGGTAACCGGATCTGCCTCCTTTTCCAAATGATAATGCCATCCTTCCTGCTTGAAGATATTTTCATTCTTATAGATATTCGGGTAGAAGACAGCGTCGAGATAGACATCCATTAAATTTTGAAAATCTGTGTCATTGCAGCTTGCTACCGGAAACATTGTCTTGTCCGGATAGGTCATCGCATTGAGAAATGTGTTTAGGCTCCCTTTTACAAGTTCTACAAAAGGATCCTTTAAGGGGAATTTTCTGGAACCGCAAAGTACGGTATGCTCGATAATATGAGCCACTCCAGTCGAGTTAGCCGGCGGTGTCCGAAACGCAATATTAAAGACTTTATTCTCGTCATCATTCGAAAGCAGCATAACCCTGGCACCACTCTTTTTATGCCTGTAAAGATACCCCATAGCATGAATATCCTTTATTTCTTCTTTCTGCAGCAATTCATATGCTTCAGTCATAGCAAAACCTCCTTCTTAATTTTCCGGAATGAGATCCTGAAAATTATCTGTTATCATATTAATCTGATCTTTTGAAAGAGGAAGATTAAACCCAGATGGATTTAGCACAAATCCCTTTGAATCTTCGATCAGATAAGATGAAAGCTGCGCAAGTGTCAGGGGCGCAAGTTTCATCTTCAATGCCTTTTGTTTATAATGTTTCTGAAATTCCGCAAAATCACTGAATATCGGCTGGAGTATATTCTCATCCTTGTCTTTTACAAAAGGAATACGGATCTTTTCCTTTGAATCTCCTTCTTTCTTTTCCACTTCCAAACCCATGATAAATCTCGATTTGGCGATATCTCTGATCATTTCCTCTTCCATGTCGTGCAGCTGCACTTGATCATGCTGTACCGGGCGTCTCAGCTCCTGTATAAAATAAAGTGCCGAAAGCTGAAGAGAAGGATTCATCACAGGTATCTTCTCCTTCAACAAGTTCTCGAAATCCGGCTGCCTGATCAGATCCTGCAGCTGAATCCTTGTGATCGAATCTCCGTCATGGAACATGACAGCATTGACACCGATTGAATAAAGGGAATTTAAAAAGGATTTCTTTTGCTCCACTGGCACTTTCACACCTGCAAGAAGAATCTTATCCTCAAGGAAAGATTTTGCAAATTCCTGTATCTTTGTGGCATCTGCAAATACATGAATCTGATCATCGAAAGTTTCCTCATCGCACTCTACGAATGGCATCCTTGTGAACTGAGAAAAAGCAACCAGCATCTCTTCTAGTCTTTGCAGTTTCTTAATCATAAATGTATTATCTATGGACATATTTTCCCCCCGCATATCTGATTTTTTTCGAATCAATATATTTTTATTTTCAAAACTGATTCTTTAAGTATACCATAAAAGCAAATTATGGTAAACCTTATCATATGATACAGGATTACTTTCCAGAGCAAAAAAGATCTGTCATTTTTGACAGATCTTTTTTGCTTCATACTATTATCCGATTAATCCTCTCCGTAAAGAGTAACCAGTTTCTGCAGATATTCATATCTCTCTTTTGCATCCTGTGCGGACTGAGTAAAGAGTCTCTCAGCCTTTTCAGGGTTCGCACGTTTCAGAGAATTGTAACGCACTTCTCCGTTTAAGAAGTCTTCATAACTTTCTGTAGGCGCTTTACTGTCGAGGATGAATGCAGCTTTTCCTTCTTCTTTCAAAGCAGGATTGAACCTGTAGTTATTCCAGTAACCAGCTTTCACTGCTTTTTCCTCTTCCATCTGTGATTTGCCCATTCCCATCTTAATACCATGATTGATACATGGAGAATAAGCGATGATCAGTGATGGTCCCGGATATGCCTCAGCCTCTGTAAGAGCCTTAACGGTCTGGTTGAAATCAGCTCCCATAGCGATGTGTGCTACATATACATAACCATAGCTCATAGCCATGCCGCCGAGGTCTTTCTTCTTTGTCTCCTTACCGCCTGCAGCGAACTGTGCAACAGCTCCTGTCGGTGTAGACTTCGATGACTGACCGCCTGTATTAGAATAAACTTCCGTATCAAATACCATAATGTTGATATCCTGTCCACTTGCGAGAACATGATCAACACCGCCGTATCCAATATCGTAAGCCCATCCGTCACCGCCAAAGATCCACTGAGATTTTTTAGCAAGGAAATCCTTATTGTCAAGGATGTCTTTGCGTACATCGCAGTCACAATCGCAGCCCTCTAAGGCTTTTACAAGTTTATCTGTGGCATCACCGTTCGTTGCGCCAACATCGAATGTATCCAGATATTCTTTGGATGCAGCTTTCACTTCATCAGAAACCTTTTCACCATTCATGACAGACTCGACCTTCTCTTTCAGTCCGGCCCTGATCGCATTCTGAGCAAGCAACATACCATATCCAAACTCTGCGTTATCCTCAAACAATGAATTCGACCATGCCGGTCCATGTCCCTGTGCATTCGTTGTATAGGGGGTTGAAGGTGAAGAGTTGCCCCAGATAGAAGTACATCCTGTTGCATTGGCAATATACATTCTGTCACCAAACAGCTGGGTGATCAATCGTGCGTATGGTGTCTCACCACAGCCCGCACATGCTCCTGAGAACTCAAGCAGCGGTTTTCTGAACTGACTCCCCTTTACAGTATTTGCCTTGAACTTCTCAAGGACGTCCTCTTTCAGAGGAAGATCGATCGCATAATCAGAGTATTTTGCACAATCTTCGTTCTCTTCAAAGCTCTCCATAGTAAGTGCTTTCACACCTTTCTTGCCAGGGCATGTGTTCGCACAGGAACCACAACCTGTACAGTCAAGTGCAGATACAGTGATTGCGAATTTGTATTCTTTCATACCGATCATCGGCAGTGTCTGCATACCTTCCGGTGCAGCCTCTGCCTCTTCATCTGTCAGTGCAAACGGACGGATGACTGCATGCGGACATACATATGCACATCGGTTACACTGGATACAGTTTTCCGGATGCCATACAGGAATATTAACAGCGATTCCACGTTTCTCATAAGCAGAAGAGCCTGATGGCGTGGATCCGTCTGCATAATCCATGAATGCAGATACCGGCAGATCATTACCCTGCTGAGCACTAATTCTGGACTGAACATTGTTTACGAAATCTACAACATCTTTTCTGCCCTTATCGGCATGTGTCAGATGAATTCCATCTTCCTTGTCAGCATTCTTCCAGCTTTCAGGAACCTTGACTTCTACCACCTGTTTTGCACCTTCGTCAATAGCCGCCCAGTTCTTCTGAACAATATCATCACCCTTACGTCCGTAAGTCGCCTTTGCAGCAGCTTTCATCAGTTCGATTGCCTTATCTTCAGGAATGATATCAGCCAGTTTGAAGAACGCAGACTGAAGGATTGTATTGATACGAGTCGGTCCCATGCCTACCTCAATACCAATCTTAACACCATCAATTACGTAGAACTTAATATTGTGATTTGCAATATAGGACTTCATAGACCCGGGAAGATGCTCTTCCAGGCCTTCGGCATCCCATGGACAGTTCAAAAGGAATGTACCGCCATCTACCAGTTCCTGAACCATATTGTACTTGTCAACATAGGAAGGATTATGGCATGCCACAAAGTTCGCTTTGTGAATCAGGTACGTTGACTGAATTGGTTTCTTTCCGAAACGCAGATGAGACATCGTGATACCGCCCGACTTCTTTGAATCATAGTCAAAATAAGCCTGCGCATACATATCCGTATTATCGCCAATGATCTTAATGGAGTTCTTATTCGCACCTACGGTACCATCCGAACCAAGTCCCCAGAACTTGCAGTTGATTGTACCTTCCGGTGTAGTTACAAGACCTTCCTCTACGTCGAGAGACAGATGTGTCACATCATCTACAATACCAATTGTAAATCTCTTCTTCTCATGATTACCAAAAACAGCTACAATCTGTGCAGGAGTAGTGTCTTTTGATCCCAGACCATACCGTCCTGTGAATATCGGGATCTGATCGAATTTTGTTTCTTTCAATGCAGCAACAACATCAAGATATAAAGGCTCACCGATTGATCCTGGTTCTTTTGTTCTGTCAAGAACAGAAATCTGTTTAACGGAATCCGGAATGGCGTTAACCAGTGCTTCTGCAACAAATGGTCTGTACAGGCGAACCTTTACAACGCCAACCTTTTCTCCTGCCTTCATCAGATGGTCGATGGTCTCGTCAATGGTCTCACATACCGAACCCATAGCAATAATTACATGCTCAGCATCCGGTGCGCCATAGTAATTGAAGAGTTTATAGTCTGTTCCAATCTTTTCATTTACTTTGTCCATGTATTCCTGCACGATCTCAGGAAGTGCATCATAAGCAGAATTACATGCTTCTCTTGCCTGGAAGAATACATCCGGGTTCTGGGAAGATCCGCGCTGGTCCGGATGATTCGGGTTCAAAGCGTTACGACGGAATTGACTGATTGCATCTTTGTCGGCCATGTCTTCAAGATCTTCGTAATCCCAGGTCTCAATCTTCTGAATCTCATGAGAAGTACGGAATCCATCGAAGAAATTGATAAAAGGAACACTTCCTTTGATTGCCGCACCATGTGCGACCGGTGTCAGATCCATAACTTCCTGAACACTGGATTCACAGAGCATGGCACATCCGGTCTGACGACATGCATATACATCCGAGTGATCGCCAAAAATTGATAATGCATGGCTTGCAACGGCGCGTGCCGACACATCAAAAACAGCCGGAAGTCCTTCGCCGGCGATCTTGTACAGGTTTGGAATCATAAGCAGCAGCCCCTGAGAAGCTGTGTAAGTAGTTGTCAGTGCACCTGCCGATAGTGCTCCGTGTACTGCACCTGCAGCGCCTGCTTCAGACTGCATCTCAGTCACGCGAACTTCCTGTCCGAACATGTTTTTTCTGCCCTGGGTGGCCCATTCATCTGTAGCTTCAGCCATAACAGATGATGGAGTAATCGGATAAATTGCCGCTACGTCAGAATAAGCATATGAGACGTGTGCTGCAGCATGATTACCATCCATGGTCTTCATCTTTCTTGCCATATATGAAATCCTCCTTGTATAATTGAATCTTATTAACAGTACTTGAAACTGTCACCTGACAGTATTTTTATTATAGCATTCCTTAGACAGTGTGTCTATAATCCTGAGCCTATGTTTCAGGAAAAATACATAAATCACATGAAAATTATCATTTCGAAGACTGTGCCTTGATTTTTTCGTCAAGATCAGTCAGATAAATCCATCTTTCTGTCTTCTCTTCCAATTCTTTCTCAAGCTTTTCCTTTTTTTCTGATAGTTCATTCAGCTTTACAAAATCGGTTGCTGCATTTTGGATCTGGTCTTCTGTTTTTGTAATATGCTCTTCCAATGATGATATTTCTGTGTCAATCGTCTCAAATTCTCTCTGTTCCTTAAATGTGAACTTGAGTTTCTGGTTATGTCTTGGTTTTTCCGTACTTTTCTTCCTTATCGATGTCTCTTCAGATTCGGACAGGCTTTTGCCCACAGAACGCTCATCCTGCTGCCGTCTGTCTGCATTCGCGATCAGATAATCACTATAGCCGCCCTCATACTGGCGAATCTTTCCCTCTTCCTCAAAAGCAAGAATTCGCTGCACCACGCGGTCCAGAAAATATCTATCGTGAGAAACAACAATCACAATCCCATCAAAATTATCCAGATAATCCTCGAGCACATTCAGCGTTGGAATATCCAGATCATTGGTCGGTTCATCCAAAATCAAAACATTGGGGGCATCCATAAGGATGCGTAAAAGGTACAGCCTTCGCTTTTCGCCGCCGGATAGCTTTTCAATCCTTGTCCACTGCATTGTGCTGTCGAACAGAAATCGTTCCATCATGGCCGACGCTGTAATTTTACCCTCTTTTGTCTGAATATATTCAGCGCCCTCCCGAACATATTCGATCGCCTTCAAATCATCATTCATAGGAGCATATTCCTGAGCGAAATATCCAATCTTCACCGTCGCACCGACCGTTACCAATCCATGATCTGGTTCAATATCCCCGTGAATGATCTTTAAAAGCGTGGTTTTTCCGCATCCATTGGGTCCTGTAATTCCAACTCTTTCGTCCTTCAAAAAAATATGGCTGTAATCAGTAAACAACAGTTTACCACCATATGACTTCGCAAGATGCTCCGCCTCAATCGTCGTATTTCCTAGCCTTGAACTCACAGACGAAAGAGTAAGTTTTTCATCCAGAACAGGAGTCTTGACGTTCTGAATGTCCTCAATTCTTTGGATATGCGCTTTTTGTTTCGTAGATCTCGCACGTGCCCCCCTGGCCAGCCACTTTAATTCTGTCGTCAAGATACTCTGTCGTTTTCTCTCAGATGCCTGTTCGATATCCAGGCGCTGAGCCTTTTGCTCGAGATATTTTGAATAACTTCCCGGATAACTATAGAGTGATCCCCGATCCACCTCCACGATTCGCGTCGCCACACGATCCAGAAAATATCTGTCGTGGGTCACCATGATGAGTGTTCCACGGTATCCGATCAGCCTGTCCTCAAGCCACTGAGACATCTGATCATCCAGATGGTTCGTCGGCTCATCAAGAATGAGGATATCGACAGGATTTAAAAGAGTCTCAACGAGTACAGCTCTCTTCCTTTGCCCACCTGACAGCTCACTTAATTTCTGATTAAATTCTGTAAATCCCAGAGCTGCAAGCATGGCCTTTGCCTCGCTCTCTTTTGTGAATTCCTCGGGGGTTTTCGGATTCCTCTTTGAAACAAGGCCAAGTAATGTCTCGTCTTTCTCAAATACCGGAGTCTGAGAAAGGTATCCGATCCTGATATTTTTACCCTTAGTAATTTCACCATCATCTGGCTGTTCAATGCCCGCAATCAGCTTTAAAAGAGTTGACTTTCCCATCCCGTTGATACCGATCACGCCAACCTTTTCACCTTCCTGGAGGCCGAAACCGATATCGTCGAGCAAAATTCGATCACTGAAAGATTTTGTGATGTGCTCCATCGAAAGTATATTTACCTGCAAAGCTTCGTGACCACCTGATTAATTACTTTTCCGTCGGCTTTCCCCTTCATGTCAGACATAACTTTCTTCATGATCTTACCTTTATCTTTCGTTGCAATCACATCCGCAAATCTGTCTTTCATATATCTCTCAACTTCCTCTTCGCTCATCTGTTTTGGAGCATACTCACTGATTACATCGCAGCGAAACTGATACTCAGCCTTTAAATCCGCCCTGGAATCCGGGCAGGTGTCAAGTTGTTCTTTTGCTGTTTTCAGTTCCTTCAAAATAACACGGTTAACGAGCTCCTCGGAAATATTGTCTCTGTTTCCTTCATCAATTGCTGCCTTTTTCACGGCAGATACCAGAGAAGAAATCGCTTCTTTTCTTGGCTTGTCTTTAGCTTTCATTGCTTTGATCATTTCAGCCCTTAACTCTTCAAACTCCATATCTAAACCTCCAAACCAACCTATATCCGGGCTACTCCTGTATCTCTTGCAGCTTTCGCTACTGCCTCGGCAACAGCAGGAGCCACTTTTTTGTTAAATGGATTCGGGATGATATAGTCGGCATTCAATTCTTTTTCATCAACTAGGCCGGCAATTGCATATGCTGCCGCCACTTTCATCTCATCGTTGATATCACTCGCGCGAACATCTAAGGCTCCTCTAAAGATCCCCGGAAATGCTAAAACGTTATTGATCTGATTCGGAAAATCGCTTCTGCCTGTTCCAATCACGGCTGCGCCTGCTTCTTTTGCGAGATCTGGCATAATCTCCGGTACCGGATTCGCCATCGGAAACAGGATTGGATCAGGAGCCATGCTTTTTACCATCTCTTCTGTCACAGTCCCTGGAGCTGAAACCCCGATAAATACATCTGCTCCCTTGAGCATCTCTCCCAGAGTTCCCTTTTTCTTCTCGAGATTCGATATTCTGGCCATCTCCTGCTTTTCTTTATTCAGGCCTTCCCTTCCGTCATAGATGGCACCCTTTCGGTCACACATGATGACCTCTTTCAGTCCCAGACTCACCAGTAGTTTGATGATCGCTATACCTGCTGCACCTGCTCCTGAGGTGACAACTTTAATATCTGAAATGTCTTTTCCCACGAGTTTTAAGGCATTAATCATAGCAGCCGCCGTCACCACCGCTGTACCATGCTGATCATCGTGAAAGATCGGAATATCACAGCGTTCTTTTAATCTTTTTTCAATCTCAAAGCATCTTGGTGCTGAAATATCCTCAAGATTCACACCGCCAAAGCTTCCTGCTAGTAATGCAACTGTATCTACAATTTCATCCACATCATTTGTCCTCACACAGAGAGGAAATGCGTCTACACCGCCGAATTCTTTAAACAGTACACACTTTCCTTCCATAACTGGCATGCCCGCTTCCGGCCCGATATCTCCAAGGCCCAGAACTGCAGAACCGTCAGTGATCACGGCTACCATATTGCCACGGCGTGTGTACTTGTAGGATAAATCCTTATCCTCGGCGATACGAAGACAGGGCTCGGCAACACCCGGCGTATATGCAATCGACAGATCCTCGGGAGTTTCCACCTTTGCTCTGCTTGTAACTTCAATTTTTCCTCTCCATTTTTCGTGCTGCAATAATGCCTTTTCTTTCACATCCATGATTAGTCCCTTTCCGGCTTTCCCTTAAGCCTCTAGCTTCTGTTAATATAACTTTGTCCGTATGTCATAGCAGCCAAAGATTGTTATATTCTTATCATACCTCTTCGAGTAATGAATTGCAATCCAAAAATCAAATTGTTCGGCTGTAATATCTGTTTGTGCCAATCTGAACACAGTTATACTTTCGAAAAAAGACTAATAAATCTGTCCCTTCGCCGCGGCTATTTTTTCGGTGCATCAAGTAGTTTTGCAAGGCCTTTGGCATAGGCGATCAGCATTCGCCTGTCATCTTTGGAAAGATTTTTGTAAATTTCCAGCAGCTCTGTCTGAGAATTGGTAAGCGTGTATTCTTTTATGCCCTCCAAAAAGAAATCTGATAAAGTAATCTCGAAGGCATCACACATTTTCTGAAGTGTGGGAACTGTCGGTATATTCGTCCGGTGCAGCATGTTGTTAATTGTGGAGTAAGGAAGTCCGGATTCCTTTGCAAGACGGTAATACGACCACTTGCGTTCCGCACAAAGCTCCTTGATATGTTCAATAACATCTGTATCTCTCATAATTTATGCCCCATTCTTTTTCGTGTATTTTGTAGTAAACTAAGATGTCAATGCACAAAGGTTCGTTTGTGCCGGATGGAGTCCTGTTTAGACATACATTATAAATCTATTGTAGTTGACTAAATGATAAACGATAGATGTTAATAAGAGCGTGAACTATATACTTCATATGAGTGATAATTACGAGACATTTCCCCATTAGTTACGGAGCTTTCTTATTTTTGGAGATTATAAAACCACTGGAGATTTGACCAGTGGTTTTATAATTTGCTATCCTTTTAATGAAAAAAATCCCGGAAACATAAGCTTTCCGGGAAGTGATTATTTATGCAGCGATCTTTGATTTTGCAAGTTCTGCAAGTGTTGAAAAACCATCTTTATCATTGATTGCCATGTCAGCAAGAACCTTTCTGTTGAGTTCTACACCGGCAAGTTTTAATCCATACATAAATTTGCTGTATGAAAGGCCGTTGATACGTGCTGCCGCATTGATACGTGCAATCCAAAGTTGACGGAATTGTCTCTTCTTTTGCTTTCTTCCTGCATAAGAACTGGACAGTGCTCTCATCACTGACTGTTTTGCAACTCTATATTGTTTACTTCTGGCACCTCTGTACCCCTTTGCCAGCTTTAAAGTTCTGTTATGTTTTTTCTTAGCGTTCACTCCGCCTTTAACTCTTGCCATTTCTTATATTCCTCCTTGAAAACCTCTTACGAATACGGTAAGATTTTCTTCATATTCTTTACGTTTGTTGCATCAAGAACAGTAGACTTTCTAAGATTTCTCTTTCTCTTTTGAGATTTCTTGGTTAAGATATGGCTCTTATATGCTTTGTTTCTCATAATTTTGCCTGTTCCTGTTGTCTTAAAGCGCTTTGCAGCCGCTCTGTTTGTCTTCATTTTTGGCATGTTAACTTCCTCCTAAAAGCAACGTATCTTTCAACGTTTTTCTGATAAAAACATGGTCATACTTCTGCCCTCAACCTTAGGTGCCTTCTCAACCGAAGCGATATCAGACAGACTTTCAGCGAATTCATCAAGGATATGTCTCCCATTGCTCATATGTGCCATCTCACGGCCCCTGAAACGCAGAGTAACCTTAACTTTATTTCCCTTGGAAATAAACTTTCTGGCTGCACCCACTTTTGTATTCAGATCGTTGGCGCCGATGTTTGGTGACAGACGTACTTCTTTGATGTCTATCGTTTTTTGCTTTTTCTTGGCTTCCTTTTCCTTACGGGCAAGTTCATACTTATATTTTCCATAATCGATGATCTTGCAGACAGGCGGTTTCGCCTTCGGAGCAATTTTTACCAGATCCAACCCCGCCTCCTGTGCCTTTCCATAGGCGTCTCTGGAAGACATAATACCCAACTGTTCCCCATCTTTACCGATCAGACGGACCTCTCTGTCACGTATCTGTTCGTTAATCATTAATTCGCTAATTGTTGTACACCTCCATAATATTTTCCTTGTTTACACTTCGCTCTTGTTATGAAATTCCATCTTAATATAGGCTTGTCACAGCATAAAAAAAGATAGTCAGTCAGACTATCCACCGTTTACGTATCTGGACATATGTAGTCCATTCAATCGTCTTATTAACCATTAGTCGCTTCAGGCGCTAAGGTGAGAGTGGATACTCTTCTTTGTTTTCATACTCGCTTATAATATCATAGTTGAAGTCAGCCGTCAAGCACTTTTTGTTACTATTCAGCCATGCGCAAAGCGCAGCAGCTCAAAAACGAGCTTATGGCTGAATAGTTGGCATCATCAGTTTTGTGTGAATGTACTGCATCTGGTCTCGTCGCTGGTACAAGCCTCATTGCCTCCGACATTTATGGCACCCGCAACGCATTTACATTGTTCATTATAGCTGCAGTTTTCTGCTTCGCAGTCAATACCTATGGTTGTACATCCTGAGCTTGCACTATTACTCATAGAACCTTCTTTGCGCTCAATAAAGCTCTCGCATGAAGTTTGATCCGAATCGTGTGCATTTGCACCGCCTACTTTGATCTCTCCTTTTGAACAGAGCTCATCAACATTGTAAGCACAGGTTGCAGCGGAACAATTTAATACTGTCATAAGTCTCTACCTCCTTTATATACGGAGATAGTATTGACTTAATCATTCGCTTTTATTCGAATTTCCTCTTTTATTTCTTTTATGAAACCTTCCAGTTCTTTCTGTCCCAGATCGCCCTTTCTGCGGTTTCTGACAGATACACATCCGTCTTCCTCTTCTTTTGCACCGACAATCAGCATATATGGAACCTTCTGATTTTGTGCCTCTCTAATCTTATATCCGATCTTTTCAGAACGCAGATCAATCTCTGCACGAATTTTGGCGTTCTGCAATTTGTCAAGGACTTGGTTTCCATATTCTTCATATTTTTCTGATATCGGCAAAACCTTTACCTGAACCGGTGAAAGCCATGTCGGAAATGCTCCCGCATAGTGTTCAATCAGAATTCCGATAAAACGCTCCACCGATCCGAGAAGAACTCGGTGAATCATAATCGGTCTGTGTTTCTCGCCGTCCGCTCCTGTATATTCCAGGTTAAACCGCAGCGGCAGCTGAAAATCAAGCTGAATGGTCCCACACTGCCAAGTTCTTCCGAGCGAATCCTCCAGATGGAAATCAATCTTCGGCCCGTAAAATGCACCATCACCTTCATTTATAAGATAATCGGTCTCCATCTCATCAAGAGCACCACGCAGAGCATCGGTTGCCATCTCCCAGTCTTCATCACTGCCCATACTGTTATCCGGGCGAGTAGAAAGCTCCACATGGTATTTAAAACCGAACAGATTGTAAACCTCGTCGATAAGTTTTGCAACTTTCTTGATTTCTTCCTTCATCTGTTCCGGTGTCAGAAAGATATGAGCGTCGTCCTGTGTAAAACAGCGGACACGCATCAGCCCATGCAGCTGGCCTGACTTTTCATGGCGGTGTACCAGACCAAGTTCCGTAAGACGCAGCGGAAGATCACGGTAAGAACGCGGTTCCGATTCATAGACCAGGATGGATCCCGGACAGTTCATCGGTTTGATTGCGTAATCTTCCTCATCAATTTTTGTAGTATACATGTTATCTTTGTAATGATCCCAGTGTCCGGATGTCTCCCACAGAGATCTGCTCAAGATAACAGGAGTCGAAATTTCGTCATAATGATTCTTCACATGGAGTCCCCTCCAGTAATCCAAAAGAGCATTCTTAAGTGCCATTCCCTTCGGAAGGAAAAACGGGAACCCGGGACCCTCATCACTCATCATAAAAAGGCCCAGCTCACGTCCCAGTTTTCTGTGATCACGTTTTTTTGCCTCTTCAATCTTGTTCAGATACTCTTCCAGATCCGCCTTCTTTGGAAATGCAGTTCCGTAGATACGAGTGAGCATCTTATTGCGCTCATCTCCTCTCCAGTAGGCACCGGCGATACTTGTGAGCTTAAAGGCCTTCACAGGCTTTGTGCTCATCAGATGCGGTCCTGCACAGAGGTCTACAAACTCTCCTTGCTCATAGAAACTGATCTCTTCTCCTTTTGGAAGATCCTCAACCAGCTCTACCTTATATGGCTCATTACGTTTCTCCATAAAGGCAATCGCCTCATCCCTTGGTTTCGTAAATCTTTGAATCGGATAGGCCGCCTTTATAATCTTTTTCATCTCTGCCTCAATCTTAGCCAGATCTTCCGGAGTAATCGGCTCTTCACTGTCAATGTCATAATAAAATCCATCGGCGATCGACGGACCGATTGCCAGCTTTACATCCGGATATAATCTCTTAATTGCCTGTGCCATAATATGTGAAGTTGTATGGCGATATGCAGCCAGTCCTTCTGGATCTGAAGGTGTATGGATAGCAAGGGTACAATCCCGGTCGATTTCATGACGGAGATCCACAATTTCCCCGTTGACTTCCCCACAGGCAGCCATTCTTCCCAGTCCTTCACTAATATCTTTTGCAATATCAATCACGGACAACGGCTTGTCATATTCTTTTTTTGATCCATCTTTCAATGTTATAATCATATACATCCTCCTTTATTTAACTAAAAAAGTCCCTCACAGCCGTATCAAAATACATACTGTAAGGGACGAATCATCAATCACATTCGCGGTTCCACCCAAATTGTTTTAAAAACCACTCATTACGATGATAACGGAATCACCGGACCGAATTGGGGCCACTCAAAGGTAGTTTTCAACCGTTTCCCGATAAGACACTTCCAGCTTTTATGTCTCTCTCTGTAACGTTTCACGATTTACTCTTCTTCTCAACGTGTTGTCTTCTATGTGGCTTAAGTATAACACGCCATCTGGCATTGTCAAGGTGTTTTTTTTAAGTTATACTTAAGGTAAAACAGCCCACAAGGGCGAATTTGGAGGTTTTTTAAAAATGAAGCTGATATTTATACGTCACGGAGAACCCAATTACGATATCGATTCTCTCACAGAAAAAGGATGGCGCGAAGCCGAATATCTGTCAGAACGGACCAGTAGATGGGACATCACGGACATCTATTGTTCTCCCCTCGGGCGGGCACAAGATACTGCAGCTGCCTCGCTAAAAAAATTAGATCGAAAGGCAGTCACCTGTGACTGGCTAAAAGAGTTCGATTCCCCAATTGTGGACCCACAGACCGGAAAACAGGTTCTCCCCTGGGATCGAAAATCCGATTATCTCAATACTCATCCGGAATTGTTTGATTTGGACGGATGGCACCAAAGCCCGGATATGATCTCGGGAAATCTAAAGGAAAATTACGAATATGTCACGGCAAAGATGGATGAGCTGCTCGTAAAATACGGATATCGCAGGGATGGATACCGCTATCTCACTGAGAAAAATACTCATCGCGACGATGTTGTCGTCTGTTTCTGCCATCTGGGAATCACAGGTGCATTGGTCTCTCACCTGATCAATGTGACTCCCCACCAGTTATGGCAGGGATTCTTTCTCGCCCCGACCTCCGTCACTGTACTCGGAACCGAAGAGCGTACTCCGGGTGAAGCATACTTTCGATGCCAGATGATGGGCGACACCTCCCATCTGCTCCTACATAGCGAACCGGTATCCGTCTACGGATCCTTTACAGATCCATTTCAGGGGTAACGATCCCAGAATTCTTTTACCTCATCTGCGATCGTTTTGACGGAGCAGGTACTGTATGTCTTCCATTCCCGCGGAAAGAGATCCAAGTTCTCCCGATACCGGAAGCGTTCGTCTAAAAGCACGACCACTCCGGTATCTTCATCTGTTCGTATCACACGTCCCGCGGCCTGGAAGACTTTATTCATGCCGGGAAAACGATAGGCGTAATCAAAGCCTTTTTCGCCCCGCCTGTCATAGAATTCTTTCAGAATTTCCCGTTCCGTATCCAATTTTGGAATGCCTGTCCCCACAACGAGCGCTCCGATCAGTCGTTCCCCGTCCAGATCAATTCCTTCTGAGAAAATTCCTCCCATTACACAAAACGCGATCAGAGTCTCTGAATCTGTGCTGTTTAGGCTAAACGCATCTAAAAAAGCCTCTCTTTCGGTCTCGTTCATACCGGAAACCTGCTGCAGCACCTGGACACCTCCGTCAGCCTCTACCTTGGGCAAGAATGACTCCTGAAAGATATCGTTTACATCTTTCAGCATCTGATAAGATGGAAAGAACACCATGTAATTTCCCTTTTTCTGCCCCACCGTCTGACAGATATAAGAGGCAATTCTTGTATATTCCTCTGTGCTCCGCCTGGTATATTTCGTGCTCACGTCATTCGTCAGAATCAGTTTCCGTTTGTCAGGGTCAAATGGCGACTCCACATAAACCGCATAATCATCTTTTCTCACGGACAACAGTTCTTTATAATAACGGACCGGGAGAAGTGTCGCCGAGAAAAATACTGCACTCACTCCCTTATTCAGACATTCCTGCAGATTGTCCGCCGGATTTACGCAAAATAGTTTCAGCATAAAGCGTCCGTCTGCCGTATGTCTGGCATAAATCATATAATTTTCGTCCATGATTTCGTAGATATTGACAAACGACTTCACAGAAAAATAAAATTCAAGAATCTTTTTTCTCAACTCTCCATTTCCCAGATCCTGAAGAAAACGTTCCAGTTCTCCCACCAACCCCATCATAGAAAGGAGAAAATTTCCGACATTTTCAAGTTCCAGGTAATCTTTGCTGCACTCTCTTTTAAAGGCAAGAAGCTGCCGATTGCAGCGTTCCAACACCCTTGCAAGTTTTGTATCGTGTACGTAAGGCTTAATCAGCTTTTTGATCTCCAGAAAATCCTCTTTATATACGGCTGCACTGTACATCTGCCTTCCTCGTTCCACCAGATTGTGGGCCTCGTCAATCAAGAAGAGATATTCTCCCTTTCCCATGCCTTCTCCAAAGAATCTGCGAAGACGAACCACAGGATCGAAGACGTAGTTATAATCACAGATGACTGCATCGACCCATGTAGCCAAATCCAGCTGAAATTCGTAGGGGCAGACTTGTGCCTTATCTGCCGCCTCCAATACCACATCTCTCGATAACGTATCACTGTGATTCAGAAGCTCAAAAACCGCATCATTTACCCGGTCATAATGTCCTTTTGCACGTGGGCATGTCTCAGGACTGCAGTCCACCTCATCACAGACACACATCTTTTCCTTTGCCGTCAGCGTAATCACTTTATAGAGCAGGCCTCTTTCGCTTAAGATTGAAAACGCCTCTTCTGCCACGGTCCGGGTGATCGTCTTAGCAGTAAGATAAAAGATCTTATCTCCTTTGTTCTCCCCCACTGCGCGGACCGCCGGAAAAAGTACCGACAACGTCTTCCCAACACCCGTAGGTGCATTTACAAAAAGCTGTTTCCCCCTGATAATCGTGCGATATACATCTGCCACAAGCTTTTTCTGTCCTTTTCGGTATGGATAAGGAAATTCCATCCCCTGCATTGATGCATTCCTCTTCTGTCTCCACAAGTACTGAAAATCTGCCCACTTCTGGTATTGACAGATCAAATCTGTAAACCAATTGTCCAACTCTGCCATTAAAAAAGTCTCGTTGAAGCGTTTGATCTCCTCTGTCTCCAGATTACAGTAAGTCATCTGAATCCCCATCTGCTCTTTATGGTTCAAAAGGGCATAGATGTAGGCATAGCATTTTGCCTGTGCCACATGAACCGGCACCGGCTCTGTAATCTCCGAGATCAGTGTATAAGTACTCTTGATCTCGTCAATCACATCC
>ENA-UOOI01001007-UOOI01001007.1-fermentation-metagenome-genome-assembly--contig:-NODE-1007-length-31963-cov-3.688417_pt1 | contig 31963 bp, 26 predicted proteins | sample MGYA00245779_ERZ724027 | MGnify/ENA primary metagenome ERZ724027 (study PRJEB28704, sample SAMN03018318) | fermentation metagenome | biome: anthropogenic terrestrial biome; feature: soil; material...
CAGCGTCTTGGTCAGCTTCAGCAGGGAACCCGCAAGCGGGATGCCGACCGCCATGACCCCAAGTGAAGATATGAGGACCAGGATCATCGCATTGCCAATTGAACGCGACAGCAATTCTTTGGCCTTGGCCCCATAGTACTGCGCCACCATGATTCCCGCGCCTGTCGAAAAATTTCTGTCAGGCATATGGTAGGCACTACGCTACTGCGGATCAGGTGATCAAACACCCGCCCCGGCCCTACGCTGGGCAGCTGATCCGGGTCCCCTACCAGAACCAATCGGCACTCGTTTTTCATGGCTCGGAGCAGTGCTGCCATCAGGGGGACGTCCACCATGGACACCTCATCTACAATGATGGCCTGGGCATCCAAGGGATCTTCCTCATCCTTGGAGAAGGCTGGCTGTCCCAGCTCCTGATCGTATCCGGCGCCCAGAAGCCGATGGATGGTAGTGGCCTCCATATCGCACAGCTCGCTGAGCCGTTTGGCCGCCCTGCCGGTGGGGGCTGCCAGGGCGGTCTCCAACCCCAGCGCCTCGAACAGTCCCAGGATGCCCCGCAGCGAAGTGGTTTTACCGGTACCGGGGCCGCCGGTCAGCAGCATAATTTGCACCTTTCCCGCCAACGCCACGGCCTCCCGCTGTTGGGGTGCGTAGGCAATTCCCTGCTCTTGCTCCACCTGTTCCACCAGCCGATTGATCCCCTTGGGAGCCAACAGCTCCCGATGACACATGCCGCTGATGCGCCAGGCGATGTAGCTCTCATCCTCGTACAGGTCGTAGCGGTACACCGCATCCTGACCGGCAATGGACTCACAGACGACTTTCCCCTGAAACTCCAAGGATTCCAGCCCCTCTGATAACAGACGGCCATCAACGATGCCCTCGCCGGCAGATAAAAGGTATCTGGCAGCACCAAGCAGCTTCCCCCGGGGCAGGAACACATGCCCCAGATCCTGATTGTGGGTCAGAGTATACAAAATTCCAGCCTCAATCCTCTGCTGGTCGTCATACTCTATCCCCATGGTCTGAGCCAGCCGATCCACTTTGGTAAAAGCCACTCCGTACTCCGGAGCAATCAAGAGGTAAGGATCTTCTCGGAGCAACTCTACCGCATCCTGACCGTACTCCTTCCACAGCTGGAGCCCCAGCTCTAATGGAAGATCGCTGTTGGTAAGGAACTCCATCAGCACCCGCATACCAGCCTTTTGGAGGAACTCTCCCTGAATCGCAACGGCTCGTCTTTTGCTGATCCCCTTTACCTGAGCCAACCGCTCGGGCTGGGATTCCAGCACTTCAAAGGTTTCCTCTCCGAAGATATCCACCAACTTTTCCGCCATTTTAGGGCCGATTCCCTTGATCACTCCGGAGGCCAGGTAGTGGTAAACCGACTCCAGTTCGGTCGGCATCTGACGCTGGGCGCGCTCTACCTTAAACTGCCGCCCGAAGGAGGGATGGTTGGTCCAAGCGCCCTCTAAAATCAAGCGTTCACCGGGACTGACGGCTGGCAAGATTCCCACCGCTGTCACGTCTTCCTCTTCCGTGCGGAGGCGAAAGACGGTATATCCGTTCTCCCGGTTCTGAAAGATGACCCCGCTGACGCTTCCGGTCAGTTGTTCCCGCTCCATTTGTTCCATTGAATGGGTCACCCTCCTTATCCTTCCATTCCTTGCGAAAAAAATTACTTATCCCTGCCAAAATGCCTCTATCTCAGTCTTTTTCGCCGCGACACTCCCCTGGACAAAGAAGGGCTTTCCACCACCGAGACCATGAAGCTGCTGGTTCATCACTTTCACGAATGCCCCCAGGTCACCATCCTGTTGGCCAATGGCGTACTTATAACCACTTTCCTCATCGCCGGCAAAGACCCCAAATCGGCCGCCGCAGACCTCCATCACCGCCACCGCCAGCTTGCGCACGCTGTCCGGTGCCATGGGTGGTTCGAAAAGCAGTACCTCTCCTGCACCCGCCAGGGCATCTGCCTTCTGCTGGAAGGCTGCCTGTTCCATCTCGTTGAGGCGGTAGCTCATCTGAGCGTTTTCCGCCTTTAGTCGTTCTACGGACACTGCTGTTTTCATAGGCTTCGCGGACAGCGCCACAGAGATCTGATGGTTCTGTTCCAGAATGCGGTTGACGTAGGCCAGCGCCCGGTCACCGCACAGCATCTCAATCCGGCAGCCCTCTCTGAACTTCTGCACGGAGAGCAATTTGATCAGTCCAATCTCACCCGTCCGAGCCACATGAGTTCCACAGCAGGCACAGGTATCCGCACCTGGGAACGTGACGATACGCACATCACCGGTCAGCTCCTTCTTGCTCCGGTAGTCCAGCGTCTTTTGCTCCTCCGCGGTGGGATAGAAAATGTGAGTCACACCGTTGGCCCAGACCTGCGCGTTGGCTTCCGCCTCGATTTCCGCCAACTCCTGTGCCGTCAGCTCCACGTCCAGATCCACCGTAATGGTATCGCTGCCCATGTGGAACCCTACGTTGTTGCCACCGGTTTTCCGATGAATGATTCCGCTGACAATATGCTCTCCAGAGTGGTTCTGCATCAGGGAAAACCGGTGCACCCAATCCAACTGGCCAGTTACGGTGGCTCCTACCTCCAAGGGCTTGTCCGTCAGATGTACAATCTCATCTCCCCGTTCCCGGGTATCGGTAACCGCAACACCGCCCAATGTCCCCCAGTCTCCGGGTTGACCGCCGCCTTCCGGATAAAAGGCCGTCCCATCCAGTACTACTTCATACCCCTTTTTCTTCTGGGGCTGACAGGCAAGGACGGTTGCCTCAAAGCGCTGACAATACACATCGGTGTAAAAAATCCGTTCCGTCATCGTTTCTGCCTCGTTTCTCTGTCAAAGACGCTTGCGTTTCGCGCCATCACTCTATTGTTATTTCAGTAGTATACCACATATTTTACGCTTTTCACATAGTCGAAAATCCGCTATAATAGGAATGTATGTAATCACACAGGAGGCTACTCTATGGATCAGATGACCCGTGAAATTATCCAGCAGTTTTCTACGCTGGCTGCAATTCCCCATCCCTCCGACCGAGAGGCTGGATTGGCACCCCTACTGTCCGACATGTTTGAGTCCGTGGGCGGCACCGTCCAACTGGACTCCTTTGGGAATCTCCGCTGCGACTTCCCTGCCACCGCCGGCCTGGAGCACGCACCCTGCGTCTGCATCCAGGGGCATCTGGACATGGTCTGCGCTGCGGCGCCGGGAAGCCACTACGTTCCGGATCGGGACGGCATCGTGTGCCACACGGAAAACGGCTGGCTGAAAAGTAATGGGCACCCCTCCTTAGGGGCAGATAACTTGCTGGCTAATTCCGCTGCCCTCTGGCTGCTGAAGCAGAAGTTCCGCCATGGCCCCATTCGCCTCCTGTTCACCACCCGGGAAGGACAGGCAGTGGACGGTGCCAAGTCCATGAACCCCCATTGGCTGGACGGTGTACGCTACCTGATCAACACCGACGGATTCCAGGCAAACCGGATTATTGTGGGCCCCGCGGGAGGCTGCTACCAAGTTTGGAACCGAACCATGGACACCGTTCCAGACCCTCGCACCCCCTATCGCGTTGCCCTCAGTGGGTTTCCCGGTGGTCACTCTGGCTTCGACATCGGCAAGGGACGCATCAATCCCCTGCGTTTGTTGGCCACCCTGTTGGCGGAAAGCAATGCAGAGATTGCCGCCCTTACCGGTGGCATTGCGATAAACGCCATCCCATCTGAGGCTGCCGCAGTGGTGATCCCAAAGGATCTGTCCGCCTTCCGCAAAACGTTGGAGCAAATACCGGAGCTGGGCGGCATGGTAACCCTGGAGCCTCTTTCGGAACCGGGTTCCGTCTGGGCTCCCATTGATCGACAAGCTGCCCTGGACTTTTTACTAACCCTGCCCAGCGGAGTGCAGGCCTGGCTCCCTGATTGCCCCGGTGTGCCCGCCTGTTCTTCCAACCTGGGCAAGACAGAGTGGCGAGACAACACCCTGACCTTGCATCTGTTCCTGCGGGGCACCCCCCAGGAAGCATTGGATCGGGCTGCCCGTGGCTGTAACCTGTTAGCAGATCGGTGTGGCTTTACCTTGGAACAGGAGTTGGGATACCCCCCCCGGGATAGAACTTCAGAAACCCCCTTGGCCAATCGCATCGCCGCCCCCTGGACCCGGCGAAACGGAACATCCATGGAGATTACCCCAGTACATGAGGGCTTAGCGCCTTCCCGCCTCCCCCCCAAGCACCCTGACATGTGTGCTGCTATCATGGACACCACCATTTTGGACACTCACTCCACCCGGGAACGTGCTGCTTTGGAGGATATCCCCCGCCTCGTCCATCTGCTGAAGGATACCTTGGAAGAAATCGCCGTCCACGGCTGACCCGAGAGAAAGAAGGCTTTGCTGCTATGCTGAAACTGATTTCCTGGAACGTAAATGGCCTGCGTGCCTGCCTGAAAAAGGGATTCGAGGATGTATTCTACTTCCTGGATGCAGATTTGTTCTGCCTACAGGAGACCAAGCTCCAGGCAGGACAGGTAGACCTGGATCTTCCCGGCTATTATCAGTACTGGAATTACGCCGAAAAAAAGGGGTACTCCGGGACCGCCGTTTTCTCCCGCCGGGAACCCATTTCCGTCCGTTATAACCTGGGGCTGGAGGAACACGACCGGGAAGGCCGATTGATCACGTTGGAATTTGAGGACTTCTACTTTGTCTGTTGCTACACCCCCAATGCACAGAGTGAGTTGGCACGTCTGGATTATCGGCTAACCTGGGAGACCGATTTGCGCACTTACTTACTGGAGCTGGATCAAAAAAAGCCGGTGGTTTACTGTGGGGATTTAAATGTGGCTCATCAGGAAATCGACCTAAAAAATCCGAAAACCAACCGCGGCAATCCCGGCTTTTCCGATGCGGAACGCGCAAAAATGACCACTCTGCTGGACTCCGGCTTTACCGATACCTTCCGCACTCTCTACCCAGATCGTACCGGGGCTTACTCTTGGTGGAGCTATCGCTTTAACGCCCGAAAAAACAACGCAGGCTGGCGGATTGACTACTTTCTCGTCTCCGACCGGCTGGCGGAACAGATCTCAGCCGCTGATCTTTTTCCGGAAATTATGGGCAGCGATCACTGTCCGATAGGCCTGACCCTCTCCCTTTAAGCTCATAAAAGGAACCCCTTCGATATATCGAAAGGGGTTCCCTTTATCACACCGCTTATGCCGCGGTATACGCCCACAAATTTTGCATTTGATCCATTAAATCCTGTAAGTTCCAGCCTTTTTCGCTGTTCTTTTTGCTGTTTGGATCACGAACCTGAATGGTTCCATCCTCATCCTCCCTAGACAGAACAATAAAGTGTCCAGAATTGGTGAAGTCCCCCGGACCCATGGTGCAAATAATGGGGTTCCCCGCCTCTAACTGACTGCGAATCTCGTTGTCTGACAAAGAAAGCTCTGTGGCCTGAAGCCCCATTGCTGCCGCCCCTCGGGACATCATGGTCCAGGTGGTACCGGCTCCCTCTGCATAGTATCCGTTCTCTCCTGCGTACTGCGCTACATCCAACGGAGACCACTCCGTGCTGCCGGTCACCCCGCAGATCACCATGGACAGACAGGTGGGGCCACACCCGGTGATGGCAATCATATCACTGCCATAGGTTTCGTAACCCCAACGCTCGTCCCACTGCAAGAACAGCGGAACCTCCCCCTTGGTCACCTCTCCGCTAAGATCAATCTCATGCTTTTCGTCTTTTTCCCACGGGTAATCATACACAAACTGTGCCGTTTCCGGATTCCGCTTCAACAGCTGCTGCAGGGATTCTGGGTAATCGTGCTCATGGGAGTGAACTGTATCGACCATGGAGACTTCCGTCTGCGTATCATCCTGCTTCCAGCTTGCCCGCTTTACCGATTTCTGCAATGTACGGGTAACCGCAACCAAGCAGGCAACGGCGATCCCTACCAACACAACCCGCCGCAGTAAAGAGCGCTTCCTTCTTTTTCGGTTCCGCCGCTTTCGCTGTGTGTTTCGCGGGGTGCTGTGATAGGCCGTGCTCTTCCGCTTTCTTCTCTCCTGCATAGTGTCCTCACTTTTTCTCTTATAAAAACAGGCATTTTCGTATTGGTACTATTATACCAGCTACAAAAATGCCGTTCTTTTCTATTCCGTAAATTTTTGCAATTTTATTTGGCCTATCTTTACAGCTAGGATAGGCTTTGGAACCCCCATAGCCCCAACAAGCAGAGCCAACACACAAGCGCCAGAGGGATACAGAGGCGGAACTTCGTTTTGCGCGTTTTGTGATGGAATACACCCATTCCCGCGGCCGCTCCAACGCAGCCACCCAAAAACGCCAGCAAGATCAGTGTGTGCTCCGGAATCCGCCACCTTTGATGCTTCGCCTTGTATTTATCCAAGCCATAAAGAAAAAAAGCAACCAAATTGATCCCCAAGAAATAGACTAGGATCACTCGCAATCCATCACTGCTCATCTAGTCCTCCACCTATTTGCGGTATCTTCCATGCAGCAAGCTGCGCTTTTACCACTTATCTTCGTTACAGAGCTTCTTTTATGCTGCGATATTTCTCCTGCATTTCTCTGCACTTACCACAACTCATATTCCCTTCCGGGCAGCTTCCTTCCGCCACACAGCTGGGACCTGCTCCTGCAAAGAGATTGGGGGCAACCCCATAAACCAGCGTTAGCATTTCCTCTGCCAGTCTCCGAATCTCCCATTGTGCCCGGTTGCAGCAGCGCAGTTGAAAAAAGTGATTGAGGCTTCTGGCGTTCATCGTTACCACCATCTTGGTTTCACAGGCATTGGGCAACACAAAACGAGCATCCTCGTTGGCCATTTTCTCCGCTTTTCCCTTTGCTTCCTTCTCGCTTAGTCCCTGCGCCATCAATTCTGCTTGATGCTGCTTTTGCAGCGCGGCAGCAATTGCCAGGTACGCCTGAGCCTGCTGCTGCATCGCCTCCAGGAACAACGCTTTCGCCTCTGGATTTCTCTCTACCTCCGGGGGAACCACAAACTGAAACTCATCCAGTCGAACATATCGCTGACTCTGGACAGAATAGGAGGCTAACCGATGTCGGGTGATCTGCGCCAAAAGTGCGCGGGATACACCTTCAATCGCAAATGTAAAGGATGCATGCTCAATGGGACTAGCGTGACCTAGATCGGTCAGCATATTGAGAAAGCTGGCACTTTTTGCTTCGGTCAGGCCATCCAGCAAATTTGTTGCACCGACTTTCGAATAGCATAACTTTGCCGCTGCCGCCACAACTCGCTCCGGCTCCGGCGTATGCGCAATCAACGTAACATGTAACACGGTAAGTCCCTCCCACGATTCTGTTCTGTTCAGTATAACACAAGAGGAAGCCGTGAACTACATCTTCGCATGAGATTTTTTATAAGCAGCAGCGGTTTTCCCGCTTTCGCTCCAGAAACGGATAAAGGGCGACGCAAGGGTCGCCCTCAATCTGAGTCATGAATGGAATGCTCCCCCTAGCATCCAGCACCCACCCCCATAGCCCTACGTTACTTTTTTTGATCGGGAACTGCCGCAGGCTTTTTCATCGCCTCATACTTGGCTGCGCCATAGTAACAGCACAAATACAGTTCCCTTATATCAGCCATCAGCGGATAGACAGGATTGCCCCCGGTACATTGGTCGTTCCAAGCCGCTTCAGTCATTGCATCCAGCGTATCAAGAAAATACTTTTCCTCAATGCCATACTCCTGGATGCAGGGATAGATTTCGATAGCAGCCTTCAATTCTCCCACCTTCTGATACAGATTGGCGTAGGATTCGTCAACGGTCTTGCCACCGAATCCACAGAACGCAGCGATCTCAGCATACCGTTCCCGGGCATGAGGATACTTGTATTGGGAGAATGTTCCCATCTTTTCCGGTGCCTTCTGCGCGTTGTAGTCCATCACTTCCAGCATCACCAGCGCGTTAGACACACCGTGAGGCAAGTGATGCCAGGTTCCCAGCTTATGCGCCATGGCTTGGTTCAACCCCGAAAATGCGTTTGCGAATGCGATCCCCGCCAGCGCAGAGGCGTCAGCCATCTTGGTGCGAGCTTCCTCATCCTTGCCTAAATTGTCACATGCCCGGGGCAGGTAGCGGAACACATTTTTGCAGGCAATCAGTGCGAACCCATCAGTGTAGTCGGACGCAAACAGAGAGACGTAGGCTTCAAGGGCATGGGTCAGCACGTTAATGCCAGAGGCTCGGGTCAGACCCTTAGGCATGTCAATCATGTTGTCAACGTCAACAATTGAGACCGTTGGCAGCAGTTCGTAGTCAGTAACTGGCCACTTAATTCCGGTGGTTTCGTCAGTAATCACGGCAAAGGGAGTGTTTTCCGAACCGGTACCGGCAGAGGTAGCAATCGCAAAAAAGACTGCCTTCTTTCCACTTCGTGGGAACCTAAATACTCTTTTTCTAATATCCATAAAGGTCATCGCCATATCTTCGAACGCCACTTCTGGGTGTTCGTAGGCGTACCACATCAGCTTTGCTGCGTCCAGTGCAGAGCCGCCTCCCAAGCCAATGATGCCGTCAGGCTGAAATTTATCCATTGCAGCTAAGCCCTTCTGGGCGGATTGCAACGAAGGATCGGGGTTAATATCATAGAAGGTAGCGCACTGGATGCCCATTTCCTCCAACTGCTTCAGGATGGGACGCACATTCCCGTTTTTATACAGGAAATTATCCGTGATCAGGAACACTCTCTTGCAGTCATATTCCTCCTTCAGTTCCTTTATCGCCACAGGCGTGCAGCCCTTTTTAAAGTAGACTTTGCCAGGCAACCGTAACCACAGCATATTTTCTTGCCTCTCGGTAACCGTTTTAATGTTGAGCAGGTTTTGAGGGCCTACGTTGTCAGAAACAGAATTTCCACCCCAGGAGCCACACCCAAGGGTCAAGGAAGGGGCCAAGCCGAAGTTGTAAATGTCTCCGATACCACCCAGAGAAGTGGGACTATTCATAATCAGTCGGCATGATTTAAGCTTGGTGTACCACATCTTGATGTGGTCTTCCTGTTGTGGATCAATCCACAGGGCAGCAGTATGACCATAGCCACCATTACAAATCAGCTGATCTGCCATCTCCAGCGCCTGTTCGAAGGTAGCCGCCTTGTACAGCGCCAGTATGGGCGACAGTTTTTCATGGGCAAAGGGCTCACTGGGTTCGGTAGACGTAACTTCACCCACCAGAACCTTGATCTTATCCGGCACTTTGAAGCCAGCCAACTTCGCAATATCGGTTGCCTTATGACCCACAATTGCAGGGGCAACCGTTCCGTTCCCACACAAAATAATCCGTTTTAACTTTGCAATTTCGTCAGTGGTCAGAATGTGCGCATTCCACTTGACGAATTCTTCTTTCACCTTCTGATAGTTCTCATCGCCGACAACAATCATCGCTTGTTCCGACGCACAGATGATACCGTTATCGAAGGTCTTGGAGTGAATGGTGGAGTAAACGGCATCCTTGATATTAGCACTTTCGTCAACGATGGCTGGGCAGTTACCAGATCCGACTCCAATGGCGGGTTTCCCCGAAGAGTATGCTGCCTTTACCATGCCGGGACCTCCGGTAGCCAAGATAGTGTCAACGGAAGCCATAACTTCGCCAGATAATTCCACGGAGGGTTCCTCGATACAGGCAATGATCCCCTCCGGCGCACCTGCCGCATAGGCTGCTTTTGCCAGCAACCGAGTTGCCTCATAGGTGCACTTCTTCGCGTCTGGATGCGGGCTGATGATGATTGCGTTTCTGGTTTTCAGGCAGATCAGAATCTTAAAGATAGCCGTAGAGGTGGGATTAGTGGTTGGAATAATCGCACCGATGACACCAACGGGATCCGCAATCTTCTTGATGCCAGCGGAATTGTCCTCTTCAATGACGCCACAGGTCTTCATGTATCTATACTTGTTATACACAAATTCCGCTGCATAGTGGTTTTTCATAATTTTATCTTCGAGAACACCCATACCGGTTTCCTCGATGGCCATCTTCGCCAATGCAATCCTCTGCCGGTTGCCCTCCATAGCCGCAGCACGAAAAATTGTATCAATCTGCTGCTGGGAGTAAGTGGCAAAAACCTCTTGTGCCTTTCGCATTTCAGCAATTTTAGCCTGCAAATTTTCGATAGTCGTAATATTTGCCATTGTTTTTCCCTCCTGAATCAAGCTATGTATCGATCGGGAGGCAAATTTTCTCTCTTGCAGACGATCCCAAAGCTTTAACAATTCTGCCAAAAACCTTCTGTGTTTCACTTTTTAACGTGGCTGCCCAATCGCTTTTAGTCTGACACAGAAGGTTTTAACTTATTCTAAAGATCTGCTTATTTCCATCGTCGGATGTTTCTATGCTGCTAACTGCGAAAAAGAACTGCCGTGGAGTGATGTAACTTCACAGCAGTTCCTTATAACAGTTTTAGATGCAATATTCCTAATAACTAGAAGCGCTTGGCCGTGTTTTCAAATATTGATCACAGAGCAGCCACTTTTTTGCATTCTGCAACCAGATTCACCTGGGTATCATACTCAGTGTTACCCGCAAGACCGCAGTCCTCAGCGAGCTTAACCAGTACGGTCTTATCAGTAGCAGCAGAAATTAGCTCTTCGATGGTCTTAGCTTTATCCACAGGAGCTCCGCCCTGTACTGCACAAGCATATGCGATACCTGCATTTGCAGCAGCGTTTGCCAGATTCTCACATGCAACAGGTTCTTTTGCTCCACCAGCCATGGCCTTCTCCAAGTTCTGGAAAATGGCACATGCGGCTTCAATTGCAAAACCCTTTGCATAATCGTTTACGCCAGGTACAGCAGCTGCACCAATCGCGTTCTTCAGTGCTTCAAGAGCATCTTTCTTGATTTCAGCAGAAGACAGATGCAATGTAAAGTCGGGATCAATGACTGCCATCTCAGGAAGCAGATTGTAGCTATTCAGGCAGAGCGTCTTTCCAGTCTTTTCGTCGACGATTTCAGCATAAGGACTGCACTCGCAACCAGAAGCGCTGGTAGTGGGAACCAGAACCAGCTTTGCTTTCGTCCCCATTTTCGGGAATTCGGCACCAGCTGCCAAAGCGGCAATATCAACATCCGGATTCTCATACAGCAACCACATGACCTTAGCCGCACTCATGGCAGCTTCGTCACCAATGCCAACGATGAGATCAGGCTCGAACTCATCCATTTTCTGCAGGCCGGTCTTCACGTTTTCAATGGTAGGATTTTCAATCAGCGTGAAGAACTCAGCTGTGTGCAGCCCGAAATCCTTGAGGCATTTTTCGGCCGGAACTGCCACGCCCTTACGATAGAGATCGGGATTCGTAATCAGAAAGGCGTTCTGAAGTCCGTATACCTCATGCATCTCCCGCAGGGCGACAGGATGACAGCCTCTTTTAAAGTAAATCTTCTTGGGAACTCTCAATTTATTCATTCGTGCCTCCTAGCCCAGATAGTAATCGTGCGAGCCGATACCGCAAGGTCTCGGCTCGCACCTTAATTACGATATATTATCGGCTTCTTTAAAGTTTAAGCGAGTTTAATAAACAGCACTTTTACTTAATTAGTTGAAACCGCCCTTCATAGCCGGATCCAGAGGAATGATAGGAGTATCAGCATGTCTGTCAAGCGGCAGGTTGATGGTGATCTTCTGACCAGCATACAGCTTCTCGAAGGTCTTTGCGCCATAGTATGCACGCAGGTAGCATTCCTTCAGATCTTCGAAGGTGGGATAGACGGGGTTACAGCCGGTGCAAGCATCATGGAATGCCCATTCAGCCATGTTGTCAACGACTTCCAGGAAGGCCTTTTCATCAACGCCCCAATCCTGAACGGTTTCGGGAATGTCGACTTCCTTCTTCAGATCTTCGCCAGCCTTGATCCAGTTTTCGAAGGTCTCTTCGTCAGTCTTGCCCTTGAAGCCACAGTATTCAGCCAGTTCGCAATAACGCTCGAAAGCCTGCGGATACTTATACTGGGAGAAGGTGCCCATCTTGGTGGGAGTACGGTTTGCATTGAAACGGCAAACGGTGGTGAACATCAGAGCGTTAGCAGTACCATGGGGGATATGGAACCAGCCGCCGATCTTATGGGACAGGGAGTGGTTGATGCCCAGGAATGCGTTAGCGAAAGCGATACCAGCGATTGCGGATGCATCAGCCATCTTCTCACGAGCCACGGGATCCTTAGCGCCATTGTGATATGCTCTGGGCAGGTAATCGAATACCAGCTTAGTAGCAGTCTTAGCGAAGCCGTTGGTGTAATCGGTAGCCAGCAGGGAGACATATGCTTCAACAGCGTGGGTCAGCACGTCGTAACCAGAAGCCTGAGTAGCCTTGGGAGGCAGGTTCAGCATGTTGTCAGCATCAATGACTGCCATTTCGGGCATCATTTCGTAGCCAATGATGGGCCACTTCATGCCGGTGTTAGCATCGGAGATGATGGTGAACGGAGTACATTCGGAACCAGTACCAGCAGTGGTGGGGATGCAGACCAGCTTAGCCTTTTTGCCCATCTGAGGCATGAAGCGGACTCTCTTACGGATATCGATGAAGACAGTTGCCATGTCCAGGAACTTTTCTTCGGGATGTTCGTACATGATCCACATGATCTTTGCGGTATCGATAGCGGAGCCGCCGCCGACAGCGATGATGACGTCGGGTTCGAACTCGTGCATCTTAGGCAGACCCTTCATAGCATCCTGGATCTGGGGGTCAACACGGATGTCGAAGAATTCAGCAGTCGCAACACCGTTGGACTCCAGCTGTTCCTTCATCTTGTCGATAGCACCGAGCTTATACAGAACAGCGTCGGTGATGAAGAAAGCTCTCTTGAAGTCATAGACTTCATACATTTCCTTCAGAGCGACAGCAGTAGAGCCCTGCTTGAAGTAGACCTTCTTGGGCAGCTGCAGCCACAGCAGGTTTTCTTTTCTAATCGCAACGGTCTTGATGTTCAGCAGCTGGCTGTAGTTAGTCTGACCTGCGAAAGAGCTCTTGCCCCAGGAGCCCGGGCCCAGAGTCAGGGAAGGAGCGATGTCGAAGTTATACAGATCGCCGATGCCGCCGAAGCAAGTCGGGGTGTTGATCAGGATACGAGCAGCCTTCATGCGCAGTGCAAAACGGTTGATCTTATCTTCATCGGTCGGATTAACATACATAGCAGCAGAATGGCCAGCGCCGCCTTCGAAGACCAGCTTTGCACAGATGTCCATAGCTTCATCGAAGTCCTTAGCCTTGTACATGCCGAGCAGCGGGCACAGCTTTTCGTTTGCCCATGCGTTGTCATGGCTGGTATCGTCGGTCTCAAACATCATAACTTTGGTGTTGGTGGGAACGGTGACGCCTGCCATCTCAGCCAGCTGCAGCACGCTGCGGCCGAAAGCGTTAGCATTAACGCCGTGAGTCTTAGCATTGAAGAAGACCTTAGCAACCTTGTCAGCTTCGTCCTTGTTCAGGAAGTAGCAACGGCTGTTAGCAAATTCCTGCTTAACCTGATCATAGATGCTCTCCAGAACAGTTACGTGCTGTTCGGTAGCGCAGATCATGCCGTTATCGAAGGTCTTGGAGTGGATGATGGAAGCAACTGCAGTCCTGATGTCGCAGCTGTCATCGATGATAACGTTACAGTTACCAGGACCAACGCCGATTGCCGGAGTACCGGAGGAATAAGCAGCTCTAACCATGCCTTCGCCGCCGGTAGCCAGAATCAGGTCGACTTCCTTCATCAGCATTGCGGACAGATCCAGAGAAGGTTCTTCAACCCAAGTGATGATGTCCTTGGGCATACCAGCCAGTACTGCAGCTTCCTTCATAATCTTAGCAGCAGCGATGGTGCAGCTCTTTGCCTTGGGATGCGGGCTGATGATGATAGCGTTTCTGGTCTTCAGGCAGATCAGAATCTTAAAGATGGTGGTGGAAGTGGGGTTAGTGGTCGGGATGATGCCGCCAACAACGCCCAGAGGAGAAGCAACGCGCTTGGTACCAGCCTGAGGATTCTCTTCAATGATGCCGCAGGTCTTAGCAGAACGCATGTGGTTCCATACGTGTTCTGAAGCGTAGTTGTTCTTGGTGATCTTATCAATTACGATACCGGCCTTAGTCTCTTCGCGAGCCATTTTTGCCAGAGGAATGCGCATTTTGTCAGCAGCCATTGCAGCTGCTTCGCAGATTGCATCGACCTGTTCCTGAGAGAACTGAGCGAATTCTTCTTGAGCTGCTCTGACTTCGACAAGTTTTGCCTCCAGTGCTGCTACGGAATCAATCTTATCAAAAGTTTTTTTATCTGCCATAATGTCCCCTTTCACTATATGCGTTAGTTTACATTGACTTCTTACATCAATTAATGGACTTCATCACAATCAACTGACTCCAAAAAATATGTAAATCAATCAACTGCAATCAAAGAATGCCTCCTTTCTGTAATTACTTTAGTAATTGATGAATCGGGATGGCATCCCGTTCGGAAACGAATGAACACCCTGCTAAACGGTCTCTTACCCCGCCCGCGTTAGGTCTCGTCAATTCGCACATCCTTCGACACTTATATTAACGGATTTTAGGCCGTTTTGTCAACCATCTTTTTTCTTTTCGTTATTTTGCACAACTTTATTTGTTGACTTAACTTAAATAATCACTTTGATGTTCCCCCCTCACTCCTTCGATTTTGTTGAAACTCCAGCCTTTTATCAATCTAAATTATTCTTATTTAACTGGTGTTAAACCACTGCAAAATTGCCTCTCCCCTTTTGCTTTGATCATCCTTTTCTCGGATTTTTGCTGAATTGTTTTTTCAACCTTTTTTCTGCATGCCCTGTCTCACAGGCCTCTCTATGCGTATTCACCAAATTTCAACGCTATGACAACTTTTTATTTTGTCTCTTTTTACCCACCCATATAAAAAAAGCCAGAAAGAAACTCTCCTGGCTTTTTCACATCCACGCTGTGGTCAGGTACCCTTTCATTCCACGGCGCGTTTGCGCATTATTTATTTCTTTTTGCTATGCATATTCTTCATACGAAGGTCATTCGACAGAATCCGTTTGCGCAGACGCAGATGTTCGGGTGTCACCTCCATCAGTTCGTCGTCCCCCAAGAACTCCAGACACTGCTCCAGGCTCATCTGCTTCGGCGTAACGAGGCGCAGAGCCTCATCACTCCCTGAAGCACGAGTATTGGTCAACTGCTTCTTTTTGCACACGTTCACCATCATGTCTTCGTTTTTGGGGTTGATCCCCACAATCATGCCCTCGTACACATCTACGCCGGGAGCAATAATCAGAACCCCACGCTGCTGCGCGTTGAACAGGCCATAACTAATCGCAGTTCCTGTCTCGTAAGAAACCAGGGAACCAGTGCTGCGTCGCTCTACCTCACCTTTATAGGGAGCGTAGGAATCGAAAATAGACGCCATAATGCCCTCGCCCTTGGTAGCGGTAAGGAATTCGTTTCGATAACCGAACAGGCCCCGGGAGGGAATCAGGTACTCGATCTTCATCCGGCTGCCCACCGGATTCATGTTTTGCAGTTCACCCTTCCGGACGTTGAGCTGATCAATCACGCTGCCCACATAGTCCTGAGGCACATCCACAACCAGCCGTTCTACCGGCTCAGACTTGACTCCATTGATTTCCCGCATCAGTACACGAGGAGGAGAAACCTGGAATTCGTAGCCTTCGCGCCGCATCGTTTCGATGAGGATAGACAGGTGCATCTCGCCCCTGCCGGCTACATTAAAGCTGTCGGTGGAGTCCTCAACCTCTGTGATCCGGAGGGAAACGTCCTTTAACAACTCTCGGAGCAGGCGATCCCGAATCTGGCGAGAGGTAACAAATTTTCCATCTCGACCGGCAAAGGGGCTATCGTTGACTGAGAAGGTCATTTCCATAGTAGGTGCAGAAACCTTAACGAATTCCAGCGGCTCCACACAGTCTGGCGCGCAGATGGTATCACCAATGGTGATGTCACCGATACCGGACATAGCGATGACGTTCCCCGCTTCCACTTCAGTCACAGGAACGCGACTGAGTCCATCGTATTCATAGATAGCGGTGGCCTTGAACCTTTTGCTCACTGCCCCCAGATCATGGTAGTTGCAAACTTGAATTTCCTGATTCTGTTTGATGCAGCCCCGCTCAATACGCCCCACCGCAATTCTGCCCACAAATTCGTTGTAGTCAATAGAGGAAACCAGCATCTGGAACGGTGCGTTCAGATCCACCTCCGGTGCCGGGATGTAGTCCAAGATAGTCTCGAACAAGGGCATGAGATCGGTTCCCTGGACATCCGGATCCCGGGAGGCCCAGCCGGCGCGGGCAGAGCAGAACAGGATGGGAGAGTCCAGCTGTTCATCGGTTGCCTCCAGATCCATCAGCAGCTCCAGCACTTCGTCAATGACCTCATGCACTCGCTGATCCGGCCGGTCAATCTTGTTGACCACCACAATCACCCGATGCCCCAGCTCCAAGGCACGACTGAGCACAAAGCGGGTCTGTGGCATGGGGCCTTCCGCTGCGTCCACCAGCAGAATGACTCCGTTGACCATCTTTAGAATCCGTTCCACTTCACCGCCGAAGTCCGCATGACCCGGGGTGTCTACGATGTTGATCTTGGTATCACCGTAAGTAACGGCTGTGTTTTTTGCCAGGATGGTAATGCCGCGTTCCCGTTCCAGGTCGCCGGAATCCATCACCCGCTCCACCACGGCCTGGTTGTCTCGGTATACGCCGCTCTGTTGCAGCATGGCATCCACAAGAGTGGTTTTTCCGTGGTCAACGTGGGCAATAATGGCGACATTTCTCAGTTTTGACTGTTGCATGGAAGGTAACCTCGCTTCTCTATCATAAAATTCCATTGGGATTGATAAAATTCCTTGTCTATTATATACCGTTCGGATCAAATAGCAACCTTATTTGCCCTCATCGTTGACAAAATCAGCACATTCAGGTAAACTGGTTCCAGTTTGCCGTAGGGTTTTCACTATTTTCCCCAGCTTTTTTCCCTAACAAACCGTTTGCATTCCCCTTCTCTGAGCATGTCCAACCCCACTTCTTTCAATTTGTAGGATTAACTCAGCTGAAAATAGTGCTTCCTGATGCGAACCAAGCATCATTTTCCGCCACCTCATAATTGTCTTTTGCTCCGTAGTTCAGCAGGACAGGGCGTTCACCTCCTGAGAGAACCTACTGTGTTCGCTTTTCGGCGTCGGGGATGCACTCCAAAATTTAATATGCGCCCGTAGCTCAGTTGGATAGAGCGGCCGCCTCCTAAGGGGACGCTCTGGCATTCGCCTTTTGACGAAAAGTAAATGCTCGTCGGGTGATATAAGTCCAATTACAACCAAATGTCCCAGTACCTCAGTTGGATAGAGGGTCCGCCTCCTAAGCGGAACGCCGTAGGTTCAAATCCTATCTGGGACGCCAAAAACAATGCCACAAACCCGCATAAACACTGGGTTTGTGGCTTTTTTGCTCTGCTGTCTGGCTCTGGTTTGTCGGCTTTAGTTTGCCCTAAGCAATCAAATTTGAAAAGATTTCTGCTATTGGTCTGCGGCAAAATGCGTGTGATGTCAGACAGCTTCTACGAGTGGTTAAGCACCCAAAAACACTACAAAATCAAGGAGGTTGATAAGGATGCAGAATACGGTCAAGACCAAGTATGAGAGAAAGATGAGCTACACGGTTCAGGAAGTTGAAAACATACTCGGTGTCGGCAGGCAATCGGTTTACAACCTAATTAAAGACGGCTGTTTCAAAGCGGTAATAGCCGACCGCAAATTCAGAATCATTAAAGCCAGTTTTGATGCTTGGCTTGATGCAGAATACTAAGGAGGAATTTCTATGGCATCAATCGTGAAGAGAAAGAACCGATTTTCGGTTGTCTACACCGTAAAAGACGAAAACGGTGTACAAAGGCAGAAATGGGAAACATTCGATACCAATGCTGCTGCAAAGAAAAGAAAAACGCAAGTCGAGTACGAACTGCAACACGGCTCTTTCATTGTCCCGACAGCAAGGACTGTATCCGAGCTTCTTGAGGAGTATATGTCGGTCTATGGTGTAAGCTCTTGGGCAATGTCCACTTATGAAGCAAGGCGTGGGTTGATTTTTAACTACATCAACCCTCTAATCGGTGATATGAAGCTTGATGATCTAAATCCGAGAGTGATGGACAGGTTCTATCAAAGCCTGTTCAAAGTGAAGTCAAAAATCACACAAAATAGGAAACCCAAGAATGAATATCTGACTGTCCACACGGTTAGGGAAATTCATAAACTACTCAGAAATGCTTTTAATCAGGCGGTTAAGTGGGAGATGTTACAGAAGAACCCCGTACTTAACGCTACGCTTCCAAAAGAAGAACACGCCAAGCGTGAGATATGGACGGTAGAAACGCTTCATAAGGCTCTGGAGCTGTGCGACGATGATATTCTCTCTCTTGCTCTCAACCTCGCATTTTCGTGTTCTTTACGAATGGGCGAAATGCTCGGCTTGACTTGGGACTGCGTAGACATTTCAGAGGAAAGCATAAAGACCAATCAGGCATCTGTTTTCGTGAACAAAGAGCTTCAGAGAGTGAATAAAGACGCTGCGAAAGCTCTTGATGGAAAGGATATAATCTTTACGTTCCCTCATATCCTTACAAACGGAACAACGGATTTGGTCTTGAAAACGCCTAAAACCAAAACCAGCGTTCGCAAGATATTTCTCCCCAATACCGTCGCTCAAATCCTTGTGAAACGAAAAGAGCAGATTGACGAGCTAAAGGAACTGTTCGGAAGCGACTTCACTGATTACAACCTTGTATTCTCCCACGCTTCCGGCAGACCGATGGAAGGAGCAAACATAACCCGTTCATTGAAGAAACTTATCCGTGAAAACGACCTTCCCGATGTTGTATTCCACAGCTTCAGACACGCCAGTATCACCTACAAGCTGAAATGGAATGGTGGAGATATGAAGTCCGTGCAGGGCGATTCAGGTCACGCTCGTGTTGAAATGGTGGCTGATGTCTATTCCCACATTCTCGATGAAGATCGAAAACTGAACGCCCAGAGGTTCGACGAGCAGTTCTACGGAGCAAAGGCAGTCAGAGGCACAAATACACCACTACCTATGCCACAATTTGAAACGGTAAGTGAGATTCCAGAAGAAACACCGAAGTCTCAAAAAGCAAAACCTCTTGCACAGCCAAACGAACCCAAAGAGCCGGATACAGAGCTTGTAAAGAAACTGCTTGCTAACCCTGAGATGATGGCATTGCTTCAATCCTTAGCCGGAAAGATATGAGTAGAATAGCACGAGGGCGGTAATCCGAGATTGGATTATCGCCCTTGTTTTGTATCTGCTTGAAAAAGACATATTTATCGGTTATACTTATTTCAACAATAGACATTAAGTCAATGCTTGGTGCCGTTGGTTGCCGATGAATTACGGTTCATAATAGATGAGATGAATAGCAATATTTCGACCGTATAACATTCCCCTTATTCTTCGGGGCTTGCTAATTGCAATCTAAAAATAAGGCTTAATTTACGGTGTTTAAGGATGGGAAATGCTATTAGTTCAAGAGCAACTGAATGGCTGAAAACCCGCATTATATAAGGATTTTTTGATGATAGACACAGGTTGAAATCTCGTATCTGGTGGCTCTCCTAAGCGGCAGGTCGGGGATTCGAGTTCCTTCGGGCGCGCCACTTGCAACGCCGGAAACCATTCATTTATCAGGGTTTTCGGTGTTCTTCTTTTTTTGCACTCCTGTCACTTTTGCTAATAAAAGCCGCATTTGCGTTCAGCGCAGGAGGGTTTTCTGCCGGCAGGCTCCGGCGATCCTCATCGAGAATATGTGCATATCCGGGGTATTCCAGCCTCCATCGCCCTGAACGGCCTTCGGGTCGCCTTTGGACAAGCGCAACTTAACGCCCGCGCTGGTATGCCGAACGCTGTGAACTACCACGTCCTCCACAGTGATGCCGGGGTCTCCCATTGCAAGAAACAGGAGTATTGTTCGACAGCCTGTGCCGATAGACGACAGTAGGAATATATGAGCTTTTTGGGGCCTGAAAATCCACTTGTGACGGGGCTTTCCAGAGCCGAAATCGGGGTGGGCCGCACTTTCATATGTCCTGCCCCTGCAAAAGCTAACATACTATCAAAAGCAGGTCATATGCCCCTGGTGGACAGGTTAGAGAAGAATCAGGAATGTACATTTATCGCGGTTCTTTTGAAAATAACGTAAAAAGCAGCATTGCATTTTCAACAAATAACGGTACAACTGCATTAACGGATGTCATGGAGACAGCAGCTGACATACAACAGAAATGCAACGACCGCGCAGATGGCAATGTTAGGAACGAGGCGGGAGAGTATGTTGTTTCCGAACTGGCAAGACAATGGTTGCTTAGCCAGATGAGTCATTTGCACATTCCATTAGCCAAACTATTGGGGATGAAGATATCTGTGCAATTTGTTTTGGAAAGCTCGTAAGCCCATAGATAAAATTTACATGGCTCTGTTTTTGCGTGATTTATCGCAAGGGAAGAACTCTCATAAAATGGCAACCTGATTCAGATTGTTGGCACATCTGGGTTACAGGGAAACTAGCTCCCGGACGGGGGCGCATTATTGGAAATCCTATTAATCATGTTATAACTCTGCTTGGTGGAAAGCTCCGCGTTTCTAAGATAATTGTCTTTATGGTTCTGGGAAATGAAAATGCAATATACACAGTTAGCGACTTGCTACCTATTTTGAAAAAGTATCAATTTCAATTTAGTCAATCGTTGCACTTGACTTAACCATTCAAGACCTAAAAAGCAAAAGAGCCTTGATTTCTCAAGACTCTTGGCTTCATCAGAAATTATCTTAATCCTGACGTGATGATTTGGTGCGAATGTTCATAAGGACAAACTAGGAAACTCGCATAAAACAGTACTTTTTGGCATAAGTAGCGAATACTACCTTTTTAGCCAGGTGAAAACTTACTTCTTTGCAATGTCATGGTTATGAGTCTATTATCGACTATTTTGCAAGCCGTTCTGTCATGTATATTACTTCCAGTAGTTGTTTGCAGCAGCGATTGTTTGATAATTTATCGCAATCACTTGCGAAGCGGCTATTAGACTATCCTCATCTCTGGAATATTTCGGACGCAGCTTTTTTCTAATCTCTGCAGATGGCTGCGTGTATTCTACACCTTTTTGTGAAAGTGTAATGGCTAATTCAAACCCCTCTTGAGGTGTAGCGGTTCTCAAACTTTTGAGCCATTGGTTCATAAAATTTATCCTCCTTCCTTGTATTTACAGTGTATGCTTACCAAAGTGGAAGGTTCGTTGACCATGGAAATTTAAAACCCTCGCCGGCCACCTGCCAGCGGGAGTGACGCATAGTGCTGATCATGCTTTGATAACAGTATATTCCGGATCATTACAAATGTCCGAAACGATATAACCAAATGTGATGGTCGATTCCTGGCTATAGCTGCTGTGCCAGCATGTTCCAATCCTCCATAAACTGGTGCATCAGATTGGGCCGTCTCCTTACCGCCAACGGATGGTAGGAGACCATGCAGGGATATCCCAGAATCACATGCCACAATCCTCTGAGTTTTTTTACGCAGGCATCCTTGTCATTAAACATTGTCTGAGTAACAACGTCTCCCAAACAAACAATGAACTTTGGCTGCATCCTTTCTATTTGGCGAATCAAAAATGGCTTGCTGAAAGCCCGAACTTCTTCTTTGTTATACCGGCGCAGGGGCCTGCATTTCAGCAGATACGTTAAGTAAATATCATCCGCCGCCAGAGTAGCTTGATGCAGGGCTGTCTGCAAGGTCTGCCTCGTTGCGCAGACATATTCATTTCCATCTTTATCTTCGCGGGCTCCCGGGTTATCTAAAATAACAAAAACAGGCGCCTCGGGATTTCCTTCCCCCCAAATGACGCGAGACTTTTGCGTGCATATTTCACATTGCTGATAACTGTCGGCCTCTTCCAGGAACTTGTCTTCCGGCCAGATCACCGGCTCAAAGTATGCGTCCATTTCATCCTCCAAATCCTACTGAAGCGATTAGAATAAGCGTTAACACGAGCGCTTAATGAATTATTTTGCCCGCAATTTTGCGATATATTCCATACTCCAACTGCCTTGGGAGCTGAACGCATCTGACGGTGCCAACCCATCTTTTTGCTTATCTTATTATGATTTAGGCATGGTTTCAGAATAAGTGATTTCCCCTATAGGCTTACCGTTTTGGTGTGTTCCATGAAACGGGCCATAAGAATGAACGCGCCAGTTTCCTTTACATAAGGAAAAGCAAACTGAATACGGAAAGTAAGGGAGGGAACCGATGTTTGGCTCCCTCCCTTGCTATATCTGTGTGCACTGATATTTGCTCTTGCTTATTCCACTTTCACTCATCTTGTAGCCGTCACCCATGGCGTTTTGGAAAGAGAGCTATGAGTTTACTTCTCCGGCATTCGCAGCACATCTCCCGAATGTTGGACAAAAGGGTATACCCAATACTCATCTCCGTTACGCCTTCCGGCAAGATGCCCTTGATCAATACCTCAATTTTTTGCTGCCGTCTGTTTGCACCGCGCCGGGCTTCGGGTAGCCCTCGGCAAATGCAGTGCGGCCGATGCCTCCGATGGTGTACCGCTGTCCCATACCTTGCTTGGCTGCACTCCCTCGCTTGCGCCACGCGACAACTCGCTCTGGACATCCGTCACTGCGTGCTGCCTGTTCTCCAGCGCATAAGCCTGTGTAGAGCATGCTACCGCCAAAATCATGGGAAGCGCTTTGTAAAGCCCATTCCCCGATATTTCATCATGATAATCCTTCCTATGTTTGGTTTTACTTTTCTTCCAGGTCTGTCTGTGAAACTGTGATGCTGAACCCTTCATCCTTCTCATAGGTGAGCATGACTCCAATGCCCTCACCATTTCCCGCCGAATACATCATGCTGGTACCGGTGTTCATCTCATAGGTTTCCTCGGTGAAGGTTCCCTTGATTTCTTCCAGATAGGTCGTAAAATCTTCGTATGAGGTATTCTCTATCATAATAAGCAGCGAATCATCGGCTTCCATCACCGAAGCAACCTTGCCACCTTTGAATTCGGGAATGCTTTTTGCCAGGTCGGATGAGGGCCATTCGCCCGCACTAATGGTTAACTCCTGGCCGTCCTCACCCTTGGTGACCACCTTGTCACCATCAATGTCCGCATCCACTCCGGCATCCTTAAGAATTTTTTCCGCAAGCGCTTCTCCTGCCTTTTCCTCAGCTTTTTCTTTTGCTCCGCATCCGGCAAGCGATAGGGTCAGTAAAAGTACCAACAGCCCGATTAAAAGTTTCTTCATCTTTCTCTCTCCTCTCAATTATTTTAAGATGTCGCATATCCCGATAAGGGGTAGCCGCTTTGCCTTCCCTCCAAAGCCGTTCACCAGCCCCATGATGCACAATACCAGCATGCCGATGCCGAATACCGGAAGCAGCATCCAGCCAATCACAGGAATAATGCCCAATATCACGTTGCCTGCTATCCCTAAAATCAAGAGCAACAGAGCTTGATTGGCATGAAATCTGGCATATTTGGATTCGGGGCAGACAATGAGCGGCAGGAAGAAGATCAGATAGGCAAGACCTGCCATAGTCTTGTTTTTTTCGATATCCGCTGAGGTATAGATATCATCCTGCGCCTGCTGTGAAGCGGTTTCCTGTGTTATTACCGGCTCGTGATTTTCAGTATTGCTTTTTGGATCTGTCATCATAATTCCCTCCATTGATATTAACAATTTGCTGCCGGTTTTGGATGTTTCCCTTATGGATTTCATTCAGGTTAATCATATTACCCTTACCATTTTCCTCGGCGATGTATTTGTTTTTATGATGGTAATTCCATACGCGGATAACACAAAGAAGGTAAAAAGGTCAGCTTTCATGGGAACAATCATTGGAGTGGCAACCATGGTGATCTGCTCAGTAATGATTAGCGGTGTTTTGGGAAATGTGGCCACCATCGCGGATACTCCACTGATTTCAACCGTTCGTCAGGTTGAAGTAGCAGACGCCTTCACCAGAATGGAGTTTATTGCTGTGAGTATTTTAATATTCTCAGTATTTATGAAGATTTCGCTTATTCATTATACAGCGGCATTGAGCATAAGCCAGTTGCTTAATTTAAAGACATATAAGCCATTAGTGATACCCGTTGGAGTCATCTTGGTTGGCCTTGTAATGCCAATGTTTGATAACCCGACTGTACAAGCTGACGTCGGGATGAACACGTGGCCTTTCTTTGCAAGTATTTTTGAGTTTTTACTACCTACAGTTACACTGTTGGTGGCATTAATACGCAGACTCCCCAAAAACAAGGCGGGGAACGCTAATGATATCTTGAAAGGAGAGGAATGCTAATGATATTTTTAGTTGTTGCGGCTTATATTGGCATAGGGTTCTTTGGATCTCGAAGTCTAGTTAAAAAGAAATGCTGGCGGGAAGTTGCTACCTTTTTCATTCTTCTGTCATTTGGTTTTGTGCTTATTGCTTTACAGGCCTTGCATATAAAAATACCCAGCCCCGGGAACGGTATAACATTTTTCGTAGAAAAGGTATTGCATTTAGGGTATAAATAAATGATATATTGACCTATAAAAATGGTGTTATAAATAGTAAGAATACACGGATCACTATAATTTACACTCTTTGTAAAAGCAATCGCACCCTTTTGGAGCAGCATCGTAAAAGGATAATCAAATTGTATCAAAGACGGTCAATTTTAGACAAAAGTGCATATCTCGCTACATTGTTTTCGCATTACACAATGTACTCGATCGCATAATCATCCGACCTCAGCTCCCGAAATATGTCGGCGGAGTGGCTTTCGGATACATTGTGGTGTACTGCCTCCTTTGTGCCTTTCAAGGAAAGAATACCCATCAGAGAATTTGCCTTCATAATACAGATGTTGCGAAAAGCTGTCGTCGCCGCATTTTAACTCTTGCAGAGCATTATAGAAACAGATGTTATGATACAAGCCCTCAAGGCCATCAAGAAATTCTTGAACCTCGAATATCCCATCCCGCACAATAAACCAGGAGCAGTCCTTGTATTCATACTGCTCGTCCGTCAACAACTCATATTTCGATATTATCACTTTCCGCACCGGGCCAGACCCAGAGATGATAGATGAAATCTTCCGTGGTTCGGCGCTGTACTGTGACAAGTGGGGGCGTGACAATTACCGCGAACGAGTGCATGACCGAACGACCGTGCTCCGGTAGCATCAAGGGCATCTGCACCACCGACAAGGTATATGACGTCTGCAAAGCCTGTTGCTATGACAATAATAACGGCTATGCTAAGACCGCCAAAGAATACCGCCATACGCTGGCTGGTATGCTGGGCAGCACCTTCAGTAACCGCATCGCTGACGGTCACCAGCAGCATAAAATCCGCTTTAAGCGCAAAAAGGGTGCTGAGTTCATAAAGCCTCAGCACCCTTTTCTGTTTTTATGTTAAGCTTGCAGTGTGTAGCCATACAGGTAAACATCCAGAGTAAACGCCTTGCCGTCCCTTGTAATAGCCAGCGGTTCTTCCTCTAATCGAGTAAGCCCCTGACTGTCGTAAAACTCCGTGATGCAGGTTGCTTCGGCAAGACAACCGTGCAGGTACTGCTACTTAAACGCAGTTAAAGTGCACGGATCCTCTACATAGTGAGACAGGCCAAAGCTTTTACCTATCAGGTCCGCTGCAGCTTCATAATCTTTTTTCTCAATCGGTTTGAATTGGATTTCGTTCCTGTTCCTGTTCCTTTTTATGAAATTCTCCAGCCCATTCAAAGCCTTTTTTTGCCGCGATGACCGCGATAATCTCGTTGATCACCGCAGCGGCCGCAATGGTACCCTGAATGATGGTCACGCATTTTGGCGCTGGCCCGGACAAAACGGACACGGCAATCCCTGTAAATACCAGTGAGACACCGGAGTGAGGCAGTAGCGTAAAGCCAAGATATTTCTGCACGGTAGCTGGCAGACCGGTGGCTTTCGCGCCCAGCCGTGCGCCAAAGTATTTACCCACAGCGCGGGTGGCAATATAGATGAAGGTGAACAAGCCGGCTCCCAGGATCGCGTGATAATCCAGCGGCGCGCCCAAATTTAAAATGACCACGATCATGGAAACGCCAAGCAGCGGGTTAAAGTCGCTGACAATCCGATCCAGCCGCTCCTCCGTTACCATATTGGAAAAGGCGGCGGAAAACGCCATACCCATCAGCATAAAATTGAGCAGTGGCGAGGGCATCAGATAGGTGTTGCAGACAAGACCAACTGCCGCCGTTACGATAATCATGCCCACCAGAATAGCAAGGGTCACCGGCTTGGAGCGGTCTTTCTTCAGCAGCAGACCCGCCGGCAGGCCGGTTACCACGCCGATGAGCAGCGGCAGAAAGATCATGACAGGTATCATGTAGAGTGGTATCCCGCCACCGGAGAGCTGTCGGGCCACAATTGCGATGGTGGTGAAAAACACCACAACGCCCACCATGTCGTCCAGTGCCGCCATGGGGATCAGCGTTTTAGTCACGGGGCCGTCCGTCCCAAATTCCCGCACAATGGAGAGCGCCGGGGCCGGCGCGGTGGCCAGCGCAATGCCGCCGAACAAAAACGCCAGATAAATCGGAATGCCGCTGATGGCGAATACGGCGGCGAAGGCGGCGGATACCACCGCGAAGGTGCCGAGAGATTGGGCAAGCGTCGTGAGGATCAGAGCCTTGCCGTAGCTTTTCATCTTACTCCAGACAAGCTCCGTACCGATCATCAGTCCGACGGCGCACTCCAGCACATGGACAATGGTTTGGTACCAAACCCCATCCATCATCGCCTGCGGCATCAGATTCGTGGCATGAGGGCCTAAGATCATCCCCGCCAGAAGCCAGCCAAGAATTGAGGGAAGCTTTACCTTGGAAACAAGCTTGCCGCATAAAAACGCCAAGACAATAGCGGCAGTCCAGCGCAGCAACAGCATAATCATTGTTTATCCCCTCTTTCCGCAATCCCATAAAGCATAAAATCCAACAGCTTGGTCAGGTTTGCTTCATGGGTGGCCGTAAGCTCCGCAAATGTCTGCCCGAGACAGAAATCACTGCTGAAATAGCCGTTGAACATATTCTGCATAAGTGAAAAGTACACGGTTGCTTCTTCTCTGGTGACGTCCTTCCGCAGCGGGAGCGAGTCCAGGATTCTTTCGTATATCTGGATATTCAGTTGATCCAGTTCCCGGTGCAGCGCTGCAATTTCTTGCCGCAAGTCCCCGGGCGGCTGGAGGATCGCCTCAAAAAACAAATTCGCCTGCCGTTCGTGTTCCTGAAAGAAGCGTAGACGGACATTCATGTATTTCTGCAGATCGTTGCCGATGTCAGCCGCTTTCAGTGTTTCGGTCAGTTCGGAAAGACACTGCCCCACGCAGGCGAGATACAGCGCGTCCTTATTTTCAAAATTATGATATAGCAGACCCTTGGCGATTCCCGTGCCGCAGATGGTGTTAAGTGATGCGCCCGCGTAGCCGTTGGCGCCGAATTCTTCCATGGCTGCCGCCAGAATTTTCTGCCGGGTTCGCTCTGTTTTTTCCTCTTGTCTCATAGCTGCCTCCTGATATATTATTGACTGTACGGTCTATTATATGATAAACAGACCGTACAGTCAATAATTTTGCAAAAAATTCTTTTTTGTTTCAAGCTATATTCAGACGATCAAACTGCAATAATCTGAAAAAAGAAAGTTCTCTATCCAACAGCTAATCGGATTTTTGGTGGAAGCACATTTCAAAACAGGCGCCGTAAGGAGTGTTGGCCAAAACCATAATATCCACCTACCCTGCGGACGGTTGCATTTCACGGCGTTTTCGACCAGATTATAAAAAGCTCTATACCAGGAATGTGAGACGGTCGGTGTGGGTGTCGATGGATGTAAGAAGACTATCATATTCCTCGTATGTGCGATTTGGCCTTTTTCGAAATACGGACAGCTTGGTTTTGATGACCGTCAACGGAGTATGCAGTTCATGAGCCGCGTTTGGGGAAAAGCGTTTCTGCATGGCAAAGGTGCGTCCAGCTTTTGGCTCATGTCGTTAAACAACACGGTGAGATCGGCAACCTCATCCCGGCTTGGCGGGACGGGAAACTCCTCGGAAAGATTGCGGACGGTACGATTTTTCATTTGAGCGCTCGGCTCTTTCAACGGTCTTAAGGAGCGGCCAGCCAGCCAATAGGTCGCCCCGTCGCCCAAAACTACGATCAAGGCCATATTGCCGTAAAAACGCTTCGCACACCGATTTTCGCGCCGATGGGGTCATAGCCAAGCTGTGCCTTTAGCTTTTTCCGCGTTAGTGATAGTATACCATACCCGCTTAAATTCTCTGTTAAAGCATTTGCGTGCCTGGGTTGAATTAATATTCGTGCCCCATTGGTTCGCTGCAGGCAGTGATTGGTTCTTCAAAATTCAAAATTTCCTATTATATTGTTGGGATTTTGATTCTGTTCAGCGTGCTGTTTGGCCGTCTGGTCTGCGGCTTTTTATGCCACTTTGGATGGTTCCAGTAGTTGCTTCACAAGATTCCTTCCAGAAAATTGAGCACGAAAAAGCTAAAGCCCCTGACCTATCTAAAATATGGAACTTTGCTTCTATTTGTCATTGTGCTGCCGATGACGGTTGTCAACGAGGTCGGTATGGGCGATTCTTGGTTTTGCAAATGGCTCTGCCCAGCCGGAACTCTCCAGGGCGCTATGCCGCTTGCCGCGGTGGATGGCGGCATACGCGTGGCACTGGGCGTGCTCTTTACCTGGAAAAGTTGCTTGATGCTGGGTGTTGTGACAGCGGGAGCTTTTGCGTGCCTAACTGAAAAACAACCCGGAACTACGGGAATACGCGGTTCGGGTAGATGGCGGGCTTTCCGAATCCACCTTTGAGCGACCCGACTTTCAAAAGATGATGGCGGACGTGAAATCCAGCAAGACCAACTGCATTGTGGTCAAAGACCTTTCCCGTTTCGGCAGAAACAATTGGGACGCCGGTGAGTACATCGAAAAGGCCTTTCCGTTTCTCGGCGGCCGCTTTATCGCAGTCAACGATAACTACGACAGCTTCCGCGAAAAAAAGGCGGAGGACGATCTCGTCATTCCCTTCAAAACCCTTATCAATGAGACGTACTGCCGGGACATCTCCGTAAAAACCCGCAGCCAGCTTGAAATCAAGCGCAAGGGCGGACAGTTCCTCGGTGCATTTGCGGTTTACGGCTACATGAAAGACCCCAATGCCAAAAATCATCTTGTCATAGACGAATATGCCGCCGATATAGTGAGGATGATACTGCGGATAACCTTAATGATTACAGAAAAACCATTGCATTCATCAATGAGATGGAGAGCAAAAAATAAACGGCTTCTGTGTGTTGGGTAACCATGATTATTGGAATAACATCGACCTAAGTAGCTCAAAATCGAATGAAGGTTTGACTTATTTATAAGTTTGCTGAAAAGATCATTAACAATACTTTGAATATTGTTGCTTTCTATAGCAGAAACCCCTTGCTCAATCAGTTTAACGGTCATTTCATCGCAATAATTGAGGATGTTCTCATAGCTTTGGGTTTTAATTACATCTTTTCTAAGTGCTAAGTCGAGAAATTCAAATATACCTACTTTAGAATATATAGATAAAAGGTATTGTTCAATACCCTCATATGTAATATTATATCTTATCCCTCCAGCGGTATAGCGTTGCTTACGATCAAATCCCGCGCCCCAAACCCATTCGCCTATATTGGGTTCGTGGGCAATATTATCCTGAGTATAAACGATTTTTAATATCCCGTCTTGTGCCTTATTAAATGGTGCGATAACCGTTTCCACATCAGTAGAGCGTTTTTCTAGGGCAGTCTTGACATCCGATAGCATTCTTCCTAATCCGGTCAATGATCGAATATTAATTACCGATTCCGGGGTTGAGAGTGTTCTGTTTTCAAAAAGAATATCATAGAGGAACCCGTTTATTGATGACCCACCTGCAGTGCTCACAAGTTCATTAACTGAATAACGTGTATCAAAGAGTTTTCTTAAAAAAATCCGCTTATCAGATACCCTTTCAAACGAAACATCAGTATTATTCTTAATGACACGAAGTACATCTAAATAGTGTCTCAAAGCATATTCTCTAATTTTATCAATATCATAGCGGTAATAATATTTATAACGATTTTCAATGTTTTGTCCAAAACATTGAAGGATGTTATCAAAATCGCCCTTTACAGGCATAGACATTTCAATTAGATATTCAGTACCACGATACTTATAAAGGATAAATGTATTGCCATGAGCACATAAAAAGTCTAAAGCTTCCAGAGATTTACATCGCTGACTTAAGGTATATTCTATCAATTCCAATATAGTGCTTTTTCCTGTGCCCCTCCCGCCTATGAAGCAGTTTAATTCGTCAGAAAAGTTCATACAGAGGGGTTGGGCTTGTACGCTCCCACGTAAATACCCTTTATCGCTATTTTTGATATAAATACCTTTAATATAGGACTTGTTAGATGAATTTTCTTGGAACGATATACAAGTATCGTAATCATTGATCGCTTCTCTTAAAGCTTGGAAATTTCTTTTCTGACCTTTTATCCACATATGCTTTTGCTCTATGGAATTAATATCGTGAGCATCATTGTCGATAATGAAGTTCACCTCTGTCGGTGAAAAAATTCCCACTTTGGATCTGATATACTCAAGTTTGTTGATATTGGATATTCCAATTAGGTTTAGTCCCGAAAAGAGTTTCCTCTTATAGGCTCCCGTTAGGAACTTTTCCCCAAAAGTATTGGAAGTATCAAGATGAGCTATATATCCGATTCCACCCTCATTGCTTATGAATTCAAGAACCTCTTTACTTGTTTCAAATGAACCATCAACTTCATTAAATAAGTGTAAATCCAACCAAGCTTCAATTCCACTTTTTGCTTTCTCTGTATCATTAAAAACTCCTACTACGTGATTTCGATCTGCACACGAAATCTCAATGCCAAGCAAAACTTCTGGATATATAGTTCTTGGTTTCATGTCATGGAGATGTTTAATCGCCTGCCGCAGTTTAGATACTCCAGTAATAGTGTGGTGATCTGCGACAATAACAATGGCGATTTCATTTTCTAAAATTGTATTTGCTAACAAAAGAAAGGCCAGCATCTCTTTCCTGTCTCTAAATCCTTGTGTTAGACTATTATCAAAAAATTCCAATGTAATTGTAACCGGGAAAACATTATGTGCATGGCAAAGCTCAAGAATATCATGATCGGATTTGCTCTCATAAGTTTTACAATCCCATGAATCTAACAGGCAATAGTCGTGAGATTCGGGGGTATGAATATGAAAGCAAGTTTTGTAAAAGACTCCAAACTTGCTTTTTTCAGATATTATAGCGGTATATGCTATCTTCTGTTCTCTTGACACCCGATACTCAACTCCATTGTACAATTGTATTTTTAATTATAGCACAGTTCTTATAGATAAAGTTAAGGCAATTTATATTCGCAAGAGCTATTTATTTTGAGCATAGACGCCGCCCAAGTGAGACTATGGGCGGCGTTTCTATATAAAACTGCATATCGGAAGGAGGAAGATTTTTTCCGTGGGCCAAGCCGAGAGGTTTGGTCTTTTTTTATGCTACGAAAAAGGAGGTTAGCACATGGCAGATAACAAACAGTTCACAGGCCCCGAGGAACATATCACCCCCGAGGCTGCCGCGCCGGAAATGCCCCCGGAACCCGCAATCCCGCCCCGCCCTGTTGAGGAAGGCAAGATCGTCTATCTGAAAATGTCCGAACTGCACTCGTTTCATACATTCCGCGATCACCCCTACAAGGTGCAGGATGACGCGAAAATGACGGAAC
>ENA-UOOI01001008-UOOI01001008.1-fermentation-metagenome-genome-assembly--contig:-NODE-1008-length-31933-cov-10.274641_pt1 | contig 31933 bp, 32 predicted proteins | sample MGYA00245779_ERZ724027 | MGnify/ENA primary metagenome ERZ724027 (study PRJEB28704, sample SAMN03018318) | fermentation metagenome | biome: anthropogenic terrestrial biome; feature: soil...
TTTCCACTATTACCAGTTTCCCATACATAAAAATGGCGTACCTGGATTTGATTTATACAAATCCAGGTACGCCCTCTCATAACAAAGGCCTCCACTCCACGCCAAAAATCTCGTAGAGTGTCTTTTATCATTTTCATGATTATTCATCCACATCCACCGTTACGCCGGACTTGAATTCCACTGTGAATTTGTCCTCGTAGACTGTGATCTTTTTAATCAGTCGCCGGACAAGCGGCCCGTCATATTCGGTCAGGGCGGTGGACTGTTTCCGCCGGAACGCATTCATTGACTTGTTTCCATAAACGATAGGAACTATAATCATGCTATTGATTTGTTTCCGAAAACAGACAAACTCAATAGATTTGTTTCCTCGCACTGATTAATGGTGTCAATCTATCAAAACGAACGACTCGTTCCACATGGAAACTGTAGTTTCACTGCAGAGGGAACATATTATTCAACAGACTTCAGAGACTCAATCATATTAATTTTCTTGATCTTGAAATACGTAACTATCTGCATAATGCCAGAAACAAGCATAATAATGAGAGATGACCATATAAAACTGGCAGCGTGTATATTTTTGAAATATACATCTGTGTCGCTTTCTATTGCACCTATTACAAATCGATGAAATGGAATTCCAACCAGTAAACCAACACCTATACTAATTAGCGTAAGCAAAAATGTCTCACGGTAAATATATTGATTCGTCTCTCTATCATTAAATCCAAGAACTTTCAATGTAGCGATTTCACGTTTTCTTTCACTCATATTGATTGACGTTAAATTATAGAGTACAATTATCACCAGCATTGATGCAACAACAACCAACAGGACAACAATATTATTCAGGCTTTTATTCCCACTCCCGGCCTGCTGCAGGACGTCATCTCTGAAAGTCACATTTATAACGGAACCGTCCTTCAGCAGGTTTTTGGCCAGCATATCTTTATTCTGTCCGCAGTTGGCTGCAATCACATTATAGGAAACATCTTTTCCGAATGTTTTGCCGTATAAATTTTTGCTCACATAAATATAATTCTGCATATAATTTTCGGCAACGTCGGATACTTTCAGCGAATACAGGTTGTTGTCCGCATCCCTTACTTTAATTGTACCACCCCTGCCTATCTTTAAAACTTCAGCAAGCTTCTGGGTAATTACAACACCACCATCATTCATCTTAATACTATTTTCTGTCAATTGGCTTGTCAGATTATAATATTTCCCAAACAGATTTTCATTTTCCGGTACCACCAAATAGGTATCCAGTGACTGGCTGTCCGATCCGGCTTTAAGGGTTTCCTGTCTGAGCAAAAGAGGGTTTCCAACCTTTTCTCTCGCCAGCAGTCCTTTTAGATCCCCGCCAATATCTGCAGTATCATTTTTCAGCGTAATCAAGGTATTGTATTTAAAAATCTCACCGTACTGCTTTTCTGCTATACCGTTTATGCTGTCCTTTATTCCAAATCCAGTTACCAACAGAGCTGTACAACCGGCTACCCCGACAATGATCATAAGAACCCTCGGCTTATATCGAAATATATTACGCATCGTAGTTTTGCTGTTAAAGGAAAGATGTTTCCATATGAATCCTATTTTTTCAAGCAGGATTCTCTGTCCGTTCTTCGGCGGAACGGGACGCATTAAAACGGCAGGCTGCTGTTTTAACGCCCTGCTGCAGAAGAAGACCGTTACACCTGTCATAAGAGCTGCAACAACTACTAATGATATCAATAAACTTGTAATGTCATACTGAATGGTAAGCGGCGGCAGAATAAACTTACCAAAAGTGGAATATATGATATTTGGAATAATGTTTCCAAATATAAAAAATCCCGTTATAGTGCCAAGGACAGTGGAAGACAGCACATAAAACAGATATGTTAAAATAATATGTGCATTTTTAAATCCAAGTGAAGCCAGTGTCCCAACTTCTTTTCGCTCTTCCATGATCATCCTGGCCATCGTATTAGATGTCATAAGCATGACAATCAATATGACGAACAAGGGGAAAACAGCTGCCACTGAGGTAATGGTATCTGCAGCACCTTTTAGGTTCTTGTACCCTGTTACAGCATCATTTCTGTTATAAATGTACCATTTTGCATTTTCCATTTTAGGTTTTAATTTTATCAGCTCATCATTAACCCGTTTCGATATAACATCATATTTTTGCGAATATGACCTTACATTTCCAGTACCGGACGCAGTAATGTAAATTTCAGTATAGACATCCATATTGAAATTACCTTTATTGACAAATATAAATGATGTAAGTTTTCCACTTCCGATTGTAGTATTGCCATAATCAGTATCCACATATAACGGTGATTTTACAGTACCCACAACGGTAAATGCTGTATTCTTTAATTTTTTACCTGTGTCACTGTCAATTGTGATTTTATCACCGACTTTATATTTCCTGCTATCTGCAATACATTCCCTGTCCGTTTTTGGCATTCGTCCCCTAACCAGTTTTACAGTGTTCACCGAATTTTCGATTTCATGCACTCTTATTGCCTTATTTTCCTCAAGAACATCCAGAGAATGACTTGGTACAACATCTTGTATACCTTTTAACGATTCAATCGCCTTTACATCCTTATCCGTCAATCCTATCGTGCTGACTACTTTAAAATCCATCAGCTTATGGGCTTTGTAATACTTATCAACAGAATTAATAATATCCGACGAGGCTTCATTCAATCCTATAAAGAATCCAAAACCAACCATGACGATTATAAACAGCGATATATATCTTCCAAAAGACTTTTTTATCTTAATAAGAATATTTTTAAACAGCAATTTTATCACCACACAATTTCTTTGGCTTTTTTAGGATTCTTGTTTGTGGAAACATCTTCCACAGTTCCATTTTTGATTCTGATTATCTTATCTGCAATTCCTGCTATGGCGGCATTGTGTGTTATTATGACAGTTGTGGTGCCCATTTGTCCGCATGTATTTTGTAAAAGTTCAATAACCCGCTGACCTGTCACACTGTCAAGTGCTCCGGTGGGTTCATCACACAAGAGCAATTTTGGATTTTTTGCTATGGCCCTAGCTATGGCAACACGCTGCTGCTCGCCCCCAGACAACTGTGCAGGAAAATTGTCGACTCTTTCGGATAAACCTACCCGTTTCAATACAGTTTTGGGTTCAACATGATCCGGACATATCTGACAGGCGAGCTCCACATTTTCAAGCACAGTTAGGTTTTCCATAAGATTATAAAACTGAAATACAAACCCAATATCGCTGCGTCTGTAGTTCACAAGTTCTTTTTTGGTATAGTTATGAACTTCATTGCCGTCAACTACTATTCTGCCACCACTGGGGCTGTCCATTCCACCCAGCATATTCAATACAGTTGTTTTTCCTGCACCGGACGGGCCAAGTATTACAACCAGCTGGCCTTTTTCAATTGAAAAAGAACAATCTTTTACTGCAGCAATTGTAACATCTCCAGCAGTGTATTCTTTTTTAACATTTTCAAAGTCTATAAATGACATTCAATATCCTCCCAACTTTTGTTAAACAATATGTTGATTATTTTTCTTTAATATAGTATACTAACATCATGATATAAATACAACAATCATATTATTAAAAAATGACAGTTAGAAAACAAATTCTCATAAATCGTTTAATAAGTCACAAAATTTTTTTATCCGAACGCTACCATTGCTAATACTCCCTGCTTCTCGAAGTGGGAGATAAGCACTGCTGCGCAGGACCTAAGAATCACTTTATATGGGAGAAATTATCATGAAAAAAGAGAAAACTGACAGACGGGTTAAATACACAAAAATGGTCATAAGACAGAGCTTTATCAAATTATTAAAGCAAAAAAATATATCCAAAATTTCCATAAAAGAAATCTGTGAAGATGCCGACATCAATCGTGCCACATTTTATGCCCATTATAAAAACCAATATGATTTGCTAAAGCAAATAGAAAATGAAACTATCGACGAAATTAATCAATATATAAGCAGTTATGATTTTAAAAACAAAAATAATGTTTCCACTGTGGGAATTGAAAAGATTCTAGAATATGTAAAGGAAAATTCAGAACTCTTTGATCTTCTGCTTAATTCAAACGGTGACACGAGTTTTCAACAGGAAATCATAAAAATTATAGGAAGGCAGCATTTCATACCAATAAAAGAAAATAATCTTCTCAAAAAAGAAGATTCAGAATATATATTTCATTTTTTAGCAAGCGGCAGTATCTGCACTATCCAAAAATGGCTGAAAGAGGGTATGAAGAAGCCTATCAGTGAAATAGCCAGATTGATACTTGAAATATCAAACAATGGTGTAAAATTTTATGAGTGAATTTAAGACAAGTATTTTCCCCTTTTGATGGACTTGCATTGTCATTACGTCAGAGCAGTTTCATTCATATTGTTCAGCATTTTATAAAGCAGCTTATACAGTTCCTGTGCCTCTTCTAGTTTAAGTTTCACACATTTCCCAACCTGCATGGGAATTTCAACTGCCTGCTCCCTAAGTTTGTCTCCCCTATCGGTCAGTGTAACAATAAGATTTCTTTCATCATATTTCGAACGGGTGCGTTTAATGTATCCCTTGGACTCAAGTTTCTTCAAGACCGGCGTCAGAGTACCGGAGTCAAGGTAAAGATATTTTCCAAGTTCCTTAACATTTAACTTTTCTTTTTCCCATATTACCATCATGGCAATATACTGTGTGTATGTCAGGTCTATTCTATTAAGAAATGGTTTATATTTTTTAGCTATCTCCCTTGCACATGCGTAAATTGGAAAACATAATTGATTTTCCAGTTTTAAAACATCATATATATTCTTCACAACGTATATACTCCTTTTGCAAAGCTTGCAGTATTGTACACAATTAAATTTACCGTTTTCCCTCTAAAAACGATTTTGCAAACTGACTTACTCTTTTCAAATCGGCAGCATCCGGCTTTCCCCTATGAATAGGTCCAAATGAACCTCTGCAGTGGTACTCCCTGCTGCTTACGTTTATTCCCCTTTTATCTGCAAGTTTTTTTACCTGCGAATAGGTGGACTTAAGGATTGCCGCAGTACTAAAGTTCACAATCTTACCAAAAGTAACATCTATATCTTCAATAAATTTTTTAACCTGAGCGTCCACACCTGCAGCATATACAGAGCTCCCAAGAAACAGTACGTCCACATCATCCGTCAATTTTTCATTTACTGTTTTTGCCTCCGCACCTACTGTTTCTGCTATCTCATCCGCAAGTTTTTTGGTATTGCCTGTCCTCGTATAATACCTTACCGCTATTTTCATCACATTTTCCTCCTTATTTGCCAACTATGGCATCGATAGTTTTCTAGATAATAATTTTATAACTCATTTACTTGCTTTTGTCACATTCTCATAATAAGATTTATCTCCTAATTTTTAAAGTAACTTCTCTATTTTTACAGCTACCTTTTCAGGTGCTGTTACCGGTGCAAATCTTTCAACTACATTGCCCTTTCGATCTACAAGAAATTTTGTGAAATTCCACTTGATCTTATTTCCGAAGGTTCCGCCCTGTTGGGATTTCAGATAAGTGTAAAGCGGGCTTTCATTTTTCCCATTCACATCAATTTTTGAGAATTGAGCAAAAGTAATTCCATATTTAATATTACAGAAATTTGCAATTTCTTCATTACTTCCCGGTGCCTGATTGGCAAATTGATTGCACGGAAAATCAAGTATCTCAAACCCCTGAGATTGATATTTCTCATACAAATCCTGAAGTCCCTTATACTGCGGTGTAAATCCACATTTTGTAGCCGTATTGACAATCAGCAGTACTTTTCCCTCATATTCCTTCATGGAAACATCAATGCCTTTATTGTTCTTTACGGTGTAGTCGTAAATATCCATATCTTATCTCACCTCCATATTATATTGTATGCAATTTAATTGTATGCAATATAATTACACTTGTCAATAATTTTTATTTTCATTTCAAATCACAAATCAGATACAAATATTTAGCAGTTTATTCATATATAATTAATAAAATTCAATTGACTGCACGATCTATATATGATAAAATATTTTCGTTCGAACGTACGAATTATTAATGTACTTTGGGGTGAAATATTATGAATAGTTACATTACCTTATTTTTATTTTTTACCTTTTATTCTTTTCTGGGATGGACAATTGAAACCATTTTTGCAAGTATGAATAGAAAAAGCTTTGTCAACAGAGGATTTTTAAGCGGCCCTTTTTGCCCGATATATGGCACCGGAGCTGTTCTGGTGCTGCAGATATCATCACTAACAGGCACTTATTCTGAAAATCATCCCATCCTCATAGGTATTTCACTGTCTGTTGTCATGGTTACATTGCTGGAATATGCAACTGGTTTTATTCTGGAAAAACTTTTCAACTGCAAATGGTGGGATTACAGTGACAACTATGCAAATATCAGAGGGTATATATGTCCTCAATACTCGCTGTTATGGGGAATACTTGCATTTTTGGTAGTTCAAATAATTCAGCCGCTGGCATCCTCGGCATTCTTATATGTGCCCTATAAAGCTAAAAGCTATATTGTACTGTTTTTAATGATCTATTTTATGCTTGACACAGTAAAGTCTACAATTGATGCATTAAAGCTCAGAAATATAATTGTCAACCGCTTAAATTTTTCAGAAGGTACTTACTACAATAAAATAATGAAATATGAAAGATTTTTAAAGGCATGTCCCAGAATGATGATCTTAATTTTAGAAATGGCAAACCAAAATATCAGAGGTGCAGTAAATGATAAGATCTATAAAATCAAAATTGCATTTAAAAACATACTCTAAAGTTGATCTGGATATTGAATATAGAAAATGCATTAATGATCTAATCGCCAGCCCCGTTGTCCTATCCATGCAAAATTTTGTACAGCACGGCAGCCTGTCGTGCCTTGAACACTGCATCAATGTTTCCTACAAAAGCTATGTCATATGCAGATATTTAAACTTGAATTATCGCTCTGCAGCCAGAGGAGGCCTGCTCCATGATATGTTCTTGTACGACTGGCATACATCAAAACCTGAAAATGGATTACATGCCTTCGTCCACCCTATCCTGGCACTGAAAAACGCAAACATGTACTTTGTTTTAAATGATGTAGAAAAGGATATAATAGCAAAGCATATGTGGCCACTGACACTGAAACCGCCAAAGTACGGGGAATCATTGATAGTATCTTCTGTAGACAAATACTGTGCTTTTACAGAAACACTTAATAAAGGAAATAAAGACTGTATCAAGGAGATAGAAAAAATATATACCTAAATATTAATAAGAAAGGATAAAACACTATGTTTGATTTTGTTGCATATCCCATAGGACACCTCTTGAGATTCATATATGAAATACTATCATTTAAGAATTATGGGATTGCCATTATTCTGCTGACAGTCATTATAAGAACACTACTGCTCCCGCTGTATATAAAGCAGTACAGGTCAACTTCAAAAATGGGTGAAATCCAGCCTAAAATGAAAAAGCTCCAGGAAAAATACAAGAATGACAGTGAAAAGTTAAATCAGCATATGATGGAGCTGTACAGGGAGAACGACATAAACCCGGCGGGTGGGTGCCTGCCGCTGTGCTGCAGATACCGATTCTATTTTCTCTCTACTACGTTATATCACAGCCTCTAAAGTATATGTTTGGAATGAATTCTTCCATAATTGATAAATTATTCAGCACTATACCTCACAATATGATAACTGTGAAAAATATGCACGATCTGAGTATAATAAATTATTACAGCAACAACATGGATAAGCTGCATCCGGTAAACTCCATACTCAATAAAAGCCAACTGCTCAACATGAATTTTTTCGGAATAAATCTGGGCTACATCCCAAGTTTCAATTTTCACAGCATGAGTGCCCATGACATGACTTTGATGATAATACCTGTCCTGGCTGTAGTAACTACATACATATCTGTCAGATATTCTTCACAGGATATGCCAAGTACATCCGAAAATAAAATGCAGGATTCCCTACAGAAAAATATGCTTTTATTGTCGCCAATCATGACCGGATTTATTTCATTCCAAGTGCCCGCAGGTATGGGGCTTTACTGGATAATAAGCAATGTATATCAGATATTTCAGCAGATGTTTATGAACAAATTCATTATAAAGAAGGAAGCAAATTCAAATATAAAATGTAAGAATAAAAATAAAATAAGTAAAATCAAAAAAGAATATTGATGGTCAAATTTAAAAACATATCCCAGTATGATAATATATTATTTGTAATGTTAATTAATTTGAGGCTATATAGGAGTTGAATTTGAATGGGCGAAAAGGTTAAAAATACTAGCCAAGCAGAAAGAATATTAAATGCGGCTTTCAGATGTATTTCCGAAAAGGGATACGCAAATGTCTCCTCAAGAGATATCGCAAATGAAGCCGGCGTTGCTTTAAGTCAGTTAAATTATTATTATAAAAATAAAGAAGGACTTTTTAAAAAAGTGATAGAGATGTTATTCAAAAAATATTTTAATGAAATTGAAAACAATCTAAAAAAAGGCACCACAAAAAGTGAAAGTTCAGTATATCTGATAAAATATTTCAAAGAAACATTGATTAAAAAGCCTGAATTATTCAAGATCTTCTTTGATTTAACCAGTATGGCACTTTGGTCGGAATCTTTAAAGAAATTCCTTAAAGATCTTTTTGATAGCTTAGCTAAATTAATTGAAAAATATATAGTAAATGATTCTATAAAATATGAAAATTTAAAATCATGTTCACCAAGTTCATTATCAAGGTTGATATTAGGCACACTTTTTGGAACGTCAATCCAACTAATGATGACAGATAAAAAAGAAGAGTGCCTAAATACACTATCCACACTAGAGCTAATACTTTCTTGAAATCACATTTTTCAACAGCTGTAAGGTAATTACCATATCTTACAGCTGTGATTTTTTGAAGTCATCTTCCATCTGCTGTATCTGTTTTTCAAATACTTTTTTAAATGGGGCAATGAGAAGAAATATGCCTGCAAAAACCGCAAGTATAACAAGTATTTTAAGAAAATGAGCCCAATTGGGACCTGCTATTGCCTCCCTGAACCCGTTTATGGCATAAGTAAATGGTAAAAATGGAGCCAGGGAAGCCAGTCTTTTTGAAACAATTTCAAGAGGGTACACACCGCCCGTTCCAAAAATCTGCAGTATCATGATAACTGCAGCCAGGCCCTTTCCTGCATTTCCAAACATAAAGACGCAGGTGAATACTATTATGGTAAATGTGATGCTTACCGCAAATGCAATTCCTATCATGGCAGGTATATTCACGGGTCTTATTCCCAAAAGCAAAAATTCTCCAAGTAAAGTTATGGATGTCTGTATTAAAGAAATAGCTATAAAAAGAAATAGTTTCCCCACATATGCCTGAATCATACTGACTTTTGTCCCATCTTCAAATTCCCTGCATTCATATGTAAGTATAACTGAAAGGAGAAGTACACCAACCCATATTGACAGCGTAGTGAAAAAAGGAGTTACTCCATATCCAAACAATCCAAGATTGTAGAGCTGGACATTTTTTAGCTCCACCGGTGACGACAGCAAGCTTGAAATTTCAGGATTTTTCTCCATTATATCTATTATGCGGTCAAGGTTTTTTTCATTTATCATATTCATATTGCTGTTCAGCTGATTTAATTTGTTTTGAATATCTCCAAGCCTTTTATTTACCTTGTTCACATGGGAAATTGATATTTCACTGACGGAATTACCCGTATTTACCAGAGAATTGAGCTGCGGAACAACCTTTCTTGTATATTCAAGTATATCATTATAATTTTCCAGGCCCATATCGATATTATTGTTCACATCATCCAGTGCCTGACTGGTACTTGAGTAAAATGAATTGGACACATTCACTGCATCCGACGACAGTTCATTTCCCACTATGGAAATCTGATCTATGATTGAATTTATATTTTCTTTCGAACCGCCGCTGTTAACAAGCTGCTTCAATTGTGCAAGATAACCTTCCTCCGCCCTTATTGAATTTTTCATCACGTTAAGTGCATTTATAAGTCCTGCCACCCCGTTGTTAGGCAGTATATCATTTATGGTATTGAGTATCTTCAAATCACTGTCGATTTCCTCCAGCATTGAATTATTCAAATTATCCATCTGATTTATAGTGCTGTTTGTGACAGAAGAACCTGAAAATTCATTGTTCATATTTTCAAGGCTTGACAAAAGAGATTGAAATTGTGTGTTTTGTGTCTGGAGCTTGTTTATTCCCCCTGTCAGATTATTCTGGGCTGAATTTATGACACGCTTTGTAGACTGTGCAAGAGATTTTTCATGATTTACAATATCCTGAAGGCTGCTGATCTGCTTAGAGAGCTTTGGGACATCACTTTTAAGTTTATTCAAATAATCCTGTATTCCCTTTGAATTTTCATTTACTTCTGAAAAATATTTTTTTGTTTTATCTATGGCCTTAATGGAATTTTCCATTGAATCTTTAATCTGTAAAATCTCAGGCTTGTTCTTATTTAATTTTTTACCAAGCGAGTTCATCTGCTTAATAGCTTTCCTGTCACATATTTTTATAAAGTTTGATTTAATCTGGTCTGCCAGTGTATCTTTTACCTGGCTTGTGATCTTGGTAGCAGCTGCATTCAGCTTCTCGTTGGATTTATATATTATATTTGGCTTTTGCGGATCCGAAGTGGCAAGAGTCAGAAGCTTGTTTGAAAAATCTTCGGGAATTTCTATCAAAGAGTAATACTTTCCGGTATTGAGTCCATAATTTCCCTGCCATTCATCTATGATAACCCATTTTACACTTTTGTCTTTTTTCAATTCATCCGTAATTTGATTTCCCACATTTATAGTTTTTCCCTTGATATTGCTGCCCTCATCCCTATTGACCACTGCAATGGGAAGCCTGCTCATGTTAGATTTTGAATAGGGATTCCAGGATGCTTTTATGGTAAAAATAGCATAGGTAGATGGAAGAAAGCAAAATACCAAAATCGTTATAAATACAGGAAGACTTTTTACTATACTATTAAAATCCCTTTTTATTATTCTAAATATAACTCTCATACGGTGTCACTCCCATTACTAATATTTATACTCCAATGCCCGACTCCATAAATTTGCTGTGAAGTTTGCTCGTTATCCCATACAAGGGTTTTTTCAAGAAAAATCCAAGCAATACATTAATTACAGTCATGAGAGAAAGTATTGAAAAATCCAGAACTACAGTGCCTGCAAAAGGCCCTCCAATTGACTCTCTGAATCCGCTTAAACTATAGGTAAATGGAAACAGCGGCTGAAATATTCTAAAAAGCAGCGGGTTAAGCTGTATGGGATAGAGGGCACCACTTCCCGTCAGCTGCACTACAATCAATAAAACAGCCATTGCTTTGCCAATATTTTCAAATATGGATACCATGCTGTACACCATTGTTGAAAATGCAATTGATGAAAACAGTCCTACCATTATCATGAGAAAGAAATTCTCAGTATAAACATGAAGTATGAACTTGGTAGTAAATACAATTATAAGAGATTGTATTATAGAAATTGAAACAAAAAACAGCATTTTTCCAAAATATTTTTCCCTCAATGATAAATTTTCTGAGCCCTCAAATTCTGCCACCGTTGTTTTAAGCATTGCTGCAAGCATAGTACAGCCTACCCATACGGAAATTGTCATATAAGTAGGTGCAAAAGCCGATCCAAAGTTTGGAACTGTATAAATATTTTCTTCTTTTATATTAAATGGGTTGGCCATGAAATTTCCCATGAGCTCAGGATTGTTTTGAAGTATGGTTATTATCTTAACTATATCGCTGTTATCTGTGAGCTTCAGCTTGTTACTTACATTCAAAATTGGATTTTTGAACTGAAGAAGTTTATTTTCCAGATCCCCAGATGAATCAGCTATGAGTCTGCTTCCATCCACCAAAGTATCTATGGATTTCGTGCCCTGCTTGTCTATACCTTCTGCAGTCTTTAAAATATCTGCAGAACTATTGGAAGATGAAATCAAATCATCGGCAACGGAATTTAACTGTCCTCTTACTCCGCCGTTATACTGGTTAATGGAATCAATTAGTTTTAAACTCACATCTGACGTATTTTTAATTATGGAATTCTTTATTCCGCTGCTTATCTGATTCGTGTCATTTAAATTTTTCTGAAGACTATTTACATTGTTTTTTTCAGCATTCAGCAGATTCTTTACTTCATTCAAAGAATTTAAGAGGGTTGATATACCCCTGTTGTGTGCAAAATTATTCACTGACTGCAAAAAATTTATTGAAGCATTTACCTCCATGTCCAACACATATATCTGGTAATTTATCTTGTCTACCGTAGAATTCACATTCGAAGAATTTGAGTTTTCATTCACTAAATTCAAATCGGATACAAGCATTTGAATCCTGTAAATATCTGCCTTGGCATTATCCAAATTTATTTGGACATTGTTAAACGAATTATTCAGGGAAAGCTTTATAGACTCCACAAGTTCCCCGCTGTTATAAGGTATCTGGTATGCCATGTCGTTATTTCCAGATGCAGAAATGACAGGTTTTAACTGTTCAAAAATCTGTGCAATATCATTGGCATCATCATTTACACTTCCAAGTGCAGTTGTAACAAAATCCATATTGTCACCCAATGCTATTATCAGATCTTTCAAATTTATTATCTGGGACTTATTCCTGTCTGCTTTTTCGCCTATAACATTAAGGGAAGAGAATATAGCCTTATTTACTGCATATGTAAAATTAGATTTTATAGAGTTTACAAGGGACTTGGCCGCACTTTCAGTTATCATAGTTCCTATAGGGCTTGTCTTTGTATCTGCCTTATAGAGTATCTGTGCCCTCTTGGGATTGTCCGTAATTATACTTGAAAGATCAGAAGAAAAATTTTCAGGTATCTCAATTTCCGCATAGTATTTCCCGTCCCTCATTCCCTGATCGGCTTCCTTAGAATTGACAAATTTCCATCCAATATTATGATTTTTCTTAAGATTATCTACAATTTCATTTCCAACATTGATATTTTTGTTCTCTACTGCGGCACTCCTGTCTTTATTCACAACAGCTATGGAAATATAATTTAACCTGGCGCTGGTATAAGGGTTCCAGATTGCCTTTACATTTACCAGTGTATATAAACATGGCATTATACACAATCCTATTATAATTGTACGTGCTGCTTTATTCCTTATTACGGTCCTTACATCTCTTTTAAATATTTTAACAATATTCTTTATCATATCATATCGCTCCCATAAAACAACAAAATATTTATTGTACCTCCGCTTCTTCTATAAGATAAATAAATGTTCATTCATTAATAAATCGGAATTTACTTTAATGCATTGATACATATTTCTGCTATCCTTTTGACATCTTTTTCTGTGAATTTTTTATTATTTTCTAATTCCAACGAAAACGACAAATAGCTAAATGGGATTGTAAAAGATACAGTCAGTACTTCAGTAGTAGTTACATTAGATTTAATCTCACCAGTTCTCTGTCCCAGTTCAATCCATTTTTCGGCTAAATTTAAGACATATTTGAATTTATTAAGTTTTTCTTTTGTCAATATTCTCAGATCCATCACAACTGAAGCAGCAAATTTTGCCAGCATTGGTTTTTTATTTGCACTCATAAATAATTTTCTTATTATTTTATATCCGGCCTCGTACATTGTGGCAGAAGAATTGATATCCGATATAAAGTTATCAATTATGGTGCTCATTTCTGAATCCACCAATTCCTCTACCAACTCTTCCTTGCTGTTATAGTATCTATATAAATATCCGGGTGAAACCCCCGCTTTTTTACAAATCAAAGCAATTGATACTCCAGAATAGCCGTAATCTACTATACATTCCATTACTGCTTTTTTGATATTATTCATTTTTTTAGGATCCGCAATTCTAGCCATTTCATATCACCATCCCAGAATATAAATAAATAAATATTTATTTATATTCTATGTTTATTTTATGAGCATGTCAAGACACTCTCCTCAAACTACTTTCGGGAAATAAAAAAAATATAACTTAGCATTATCAAAACTGATGTTATATAATGGAGGTAAGTTTATATAAATGGGGGTAAATTGACATGGAAGTTGTATTGGACTTCGACTTTAAACTAAATAAATCACAGGTATTTCGAACTTTAAAATCCTATGGAGAGTTATTGGAAGAAAATGAAATAGAAGGGCTGTACAACTTGCTTCTTCCTACAGTATATGAAACGGCAGAACCCGTAGGCATATTCAGCATAGAAAAAAATGACAGCCATCTTTCCTTTAATGTCATGAAAAACTACAGCCACATGGTGTACTGCATCATAACTCTCGGAGATAACTGCAGTAAAAAAATAAGCGAGTTTTTTTCCTATGGAAATATGAAAAGGGGAATGGTAATGGATGCAATGCTCACTTCCTACCTGTTTGAAACAAGTTCTCAGCTTTTCACCCACATCTACAAAAAATCCAAAGAATTGAATCTAGGGTTAAGCTGCAGAATATCACCCGGCGACGGAGAGCTTCCTCTTGAATATCAAAAAAACATACTTGAAAAACTGGATGCCAAAAATTTTTTAAATTTAACTGTAACGGAAGGCTATATGCTTTCTTCCGACCATTCCATGGCATATATATACGGAGCCGATGAAAATTTGCCCTTAAACAAAAAAGACCATGATTGCTCACGATGTCCCAACAGAGATATCTGCAACATGAAAACCATTTGATCATCGTCTGCGCTTATTTTTTCTTTTTCTGTATATAAGATCAGAAGTAATCGACAAAAGTAAAAATGCCGACAGCAATATTTCCAGCTTACTGCCCAATTGTGGATTAAAATATGTAATCAGTTCAATCATCAATATCACCATACCAACTACAATGAGAAAATTTATTTTAAAATTAATGTACTTTTTATCCACACCTTCTGCATCCAGCATGAATTTTTTGCGTACTGTCCTGCTGTATTTCATTGCCAATCCTTGAATAATACCTATAAACCCTAAAAAAGTCAACAGACCCGTAAAAGTAGAATCCAAAAAACACACCTCCACTATTTTATTATATTTTCCTGAAATGCCCAGGTCAATTTAAGTATAAAAAATACTTATTAAAAATTATATCACCTTCATTTATAAATTTCAAAATTTAATAAAATATGCTATTATTTATTTGAAGCATTTGATGCTTTGATATTAGAACCTCAGGAGATGAAATGTATTATATGAATCTGAATAAAATAAAGGGCAATACATATTATATAGACGGACCAACCAATTGTGGAATATTCATATTTAAAAATAAAAACTGTCTGATTGTAGACACGGGTATAAACAACAGCGAAGCTAAAAAAATAGATAACTTACTTATTGAAAATAAAATTCACCCAAAATTTATAATAAATACTCACGGCCACCTGGACCATTGTGGGGGCAATTTGTATTTTAAAAAAAATTATCCGGGCTGCCTTGTGTATGCTTCCAAAAAAGAAAGTATACTTATGGAGAACCAGGAACTTTTTCCTTCAATGCTCTCTTCATCTTATCCTTCAAGAGCTTTTGACAAAAGCAACAAACCCATAGATGTGGATTTTATTCTGGACTATGGAATAAATAAATTAAATGATGAGAAATTCAATGTAATTACACTGCCGGGTCACTCCATAGAACACATAGGGATAATAACTCCTGAAAAAGTGTGCTTTTTGGGAGACTCAATATTCAGCAGTGAAATACTGGATAAATATTCTTTCCCGTATTTATACAATATAGAAGAGAGTTTATCATCTTTAAATAAAATAAAAGATATAGATGCAGATTATTTTTTAATAGGACATTCGGAAAAATTAATCGAAAGAGGAGAAATATCAAAATTAGCGGATAAAAACATATCTAATATATACAATTACAAAAACGAAATTCTGGATCTTCTGGATCAGCCCCTCACCAGGGAAGACATACTGGAAAACATAACTATTTTAAACGGTCTGTCCTTAAACTTCTATGAATATCATCTGGATCTCAGCGGTGTGTCCGCCTTTTTATCCTACCTGTACAATGATAAGCTCATAGATCATTCTGTGGAAGATGGTAAATTATATTTTTTCAGGTCAAAATAAAGTCATGTTGTATAATGTAATGTGCCTTAAAAAAGACCTAACAGGCCAATTAAGGCACATTTTTACAATATTCTCAAAAAATTTACCCGTTATTCATAGTACTGTGTTTTCGCCCGTATATAAAATAGATAGAAAATCCTATACCCAGCCAGATTACAAATACTATTTTAGTGAAAGTGGGTAGAGAAAAAACCAGTATTGAACAAAATACAACTGCAATTATGGGAGTAACCGGAACTCCCGGACATTTAAACTTTCTTTCCAAATCAGGTCTTTTCTTTCTTAAAATAATTACAGACAGGGAAACTATTATAAATGCAATCAAAGTACCTATGTTAGTCATTTCTGCCAGCCTTCCAACTTGTAAAAATCCTGAAAGGACCATAGCTACAATTCCTATTAAGATTGTACTTTTTACCGGCGTACCGTATTTTGGGTTTATGTCTGAAAATATCTTCGGGAGAAGTCCGTCCCTGGAAAGCGAAAACAAAATACGGGTACCTCCGAAACACATAACCAGAAGCACTGAAGTGAGGCCGCAGAGAGCGCCGACTGAAACCAAGGCAGACCCCCAAGAAATGCCTATTTTCTGAAGTGCAAATGCTACCGGAGCTGCAGTATTTTTATAAACATAGTATGGCAATACACCGGTTAAAATTCCCGAAACCAAAATATAAAGCAGGGTACATATGAGAAGTGAGCATATTATGCCAATTGGCAAATCCTTTTGAGGATTCTTGACCTCTTCTGCCGCAGTTGCTATTGCATCAAATCCAACATAGGCAAAAAATATTATTGCGGCTCCCTTAAATACTCCATTTACCCCATATGGGAAAAACGGATGCCAATTAATCGGCTTTATATGTCCCGATGCAAGGACTATAAAGAGAATAACCACTCCAAGTTTTATTATCACCAAAACATCATTTAATTTAGCACTCTGACTAACCCCTTTAATCAAGAATGCAATGATTATAGCCAATATAAATATGCAGGGTAAATTTATAATACCGCCATTTAATCCAAGTGGGTTGCTAAAAGCAGCCGGTATATTAATCCCTATTGCCTGAAGTATTTGGACCACGTAGGCAGACCAACCCACGGTAACCGTTGCTACCGTTACTGTATATTCAAGTATCAGATCCCATCCTATAATCCATGCCCATATTTCTCCAAGACCTACATAACCATATGTATAGGCACTTCCCGCTACGGGCATCATTACAGATAATTCTGCATAGCACAATGCAGCAAATGCACAGGTCATACCTGAAACAATAAATGAAAGTACTAATGCAGGTCCTGCATAATTTGCAGCTGCAACTCCAGTAAGTACGAAAATGCCTGTCCCTATAACTGCTCCAATTCCCATCATTGTCAATTCAAATGCACCTAAACTTTTCTTCAACCCTCCTTTTTCTGACTTGGAATTATTCAATAATTCCTCTATGGATTTTGTCCTGAAAATCGAATTTGATTTTCCCATACATGCTGTCTCCTTTCAATAAATGAAAAAAATTAAGAGTATGAAATTTACATAGAATTTACATACTCTTAATATAATAGCATAATAAAACTTATTATATCTATTAGTCACAATAATCATTATATTATAAAATATTCAACTTGTTTCATATACTGTATTTTCACAATATAATATTTCACATAATATATAAAAATATCTAAAAAATGAATAATTATGGTTGCAATAGTATAATTATAAGTCCATTAAAAAGAGGATTGCCCCCACAATCAAATTTACGCAGCAATCCTCCATATTATTCTATATATTAATTTCCATCTGTCGGAGAAGGTGTTTCCTCTTCTTCCCCATTCATTACACTGTGTCTTCTGCTGTAGGCGAAATAGATTACAAGCCCTATAGCAAGCCATATTACAAATACCTTCTTGGTAAACACAGGCAGATCCACCACCAGCCAGCAGCACAATATCATTGACATTATAGGAACAAAAGGCACCCACGGACATCTAAAAGGTCTTTTATATTCCGGTCTTCTCTTCCTTAAGACTATAACAGAGGCGGATACTATAATAAACGCAAACAACGTACCTATATTTGTAAGGGTAGCGAGTCTGTCCAAAGAAACAAATCCTGACAGCAGCATAACTATGATTCCAACGATTATAGTACTTTTTACAGGCGTACCATATTTAGGATGTACGTCTGAAAAAGCTTGAGGAAGCAGACCATCTCTGGACAGCGAGAACAATATACGTGTTGAACCATAGGACATAACCAGAAGTACAGAAGTAAGTCCACATATTGCGCCGACAGAAACTGCCGCCGAACCCCAGGTAATACCTATTTTCTGGAGGGCGAAGGCCACTGGAGCCGCAGTATTTTTATAAGTATAATACGGAAGTACTCCTGTCAACACTGCTGCAACAAATATATACAATACAGTACAGACAAGCAGTGAACCTATTATGCCTATAGGAAGGTCCTTTTGTGGATTCTTAACTTCTTCAGCTGCCGAAGAAACAGCATCAAAACCTATATAGGCAAAGAATACAATTGCCGCACCTTTAAAAACTCCACTAACACCATACGGGAAGAACGGGTGCCAGTTAACCGGTTTAATGTGTGCTGCCCCCACAACTATGAACAGTATTACCACACTTAATTTTATCACGACAAGTATATCGTTGAGTTTTGCAGTCTGGGTCATGCCCCTAATGAGGAAAAGCAGTATTACAAACAAGATCAATATACAAGGTAAATTTATCATTCCACCTTTTAGTCCTGGAGGGTTTATAATTGCTGCCGGCAATTTTCCCCCCGCCGATTCTATAAGCGCCACTATATAACCGGACCATCCAACTGCCACCGCTGAAACCGCTACCATATACTCCATAAGCAAGTCCCAGCCTATCATCCAGGCCCATATTTCACCTAGGCCTACATAACCGAAGGTATAGGCACTACCTGCCACAGGAATCATTGCAGCCAGCTCCGAGTAGCACAGTGCAGCAAAACAACATGTAACTCCAGAAAATATAAAAGATAATATTAGTGCTGGTCCTGCATAATTTGCAGCTGCAGTTCCTGTCAATACGAAAATGCCTGTCCCAACTATAGCACCTATCCCCAACATCATCAGTTCAAGAGGTCCCAATACCTTTTTTAATGCCTTTTTTCCCCTCGTTTCAGCCAATAATTTATTTAGATCTCTCGTCCTAAATACAGAATTATTCGCAGCCATACATACACTCCTTTCAAAAACAATATTAATAAATTTTAAACTATTATAATTATAGCATAAATTTACTCACTAAAATTAATATATACAATTTTCAGAATATTAACGGTAAACTTTATTTTTTGATTTATAGCCCATATATATTGACATTTTGGGTTTTTATAAATAAAATTATTTTTAAAAAATATGACTATATCATTTTTATATATATTTTTTTAGCACTTCAGCAATATTTAAAATAAATATTGGTCATATATTTTAAATCAATATCAATTAACAATATTGAGAATATTTTTAATTTAGAATTAAATTAACCATAATAAACAGCTCAGGAATAAAAGCATAGTTTTTAAGTCCCGAGCTGTTTTCCTAAAATAAGCTGTTCACGACCTTATTTCCATCCCGGCTTATAACTCCATATTCATATATAGATAACAATTTACCATTGTACTTTGTCACCCTGCCCGTAGTCAATTCTTTAACCTCGCCTGAGCTGGGGTTATCCACATATATTTTTCCGTCTCTCGCAACATATATACTGTTCTTATTCACATACTGCGGAAGAGTATACACTTTTTTGCCGCCGGCTTTAAGGTTTGTGACAAAAATCTTGTCAATTTTATTATTCTCACCGTTTCCTATGTAAATATTATTGTCCTCATCTGTATTCAGAAGATAATGCATGGCATTTTCACCAGTTGCTATTATACCTCCCCTTCCAGTTCTAATTCTATTCGAAGTTCTGTCTTCATATATGAGTTCATCACCGTTAGTACCATTTACAGCCCCTATATTGCCGAGCTTGCACTTTATAAAATCCACCAAATTCATTCTTATCATTACATCAATTCTGTATATTCTGCTGTCTATATAATTGTTTCCACAGCTCATCACATATGCAACATTACTTGCACCTGAAAATGCAACGTCTTTAACTTCATAGGAGTCGTCCGGAAGCAATATTGAAAGTTCCTGATTCTTTTCCAAATTCTTTAGAGGATAGATTTCATCACGTTTTGCATCATATGATTCAAATTTTAGATTGCTTGAATTTCCTCCCGTACTCGTTTTCTCAGCTATAAATATAGTGTCAGTATCAAGATTCCAGGTATAATAGGAGAGCTCATTTTCAAGATTGACCTCTTTTACATCATTTTTGACAGTGTCAACCACCTGCAGTGCCATGCCATCATAATAGGATATGTAATTCCCGCTGTTGGATACCTTAATTTGTTCGGCATCTTCCGGTATTTTTACTTTTATTTTGTGTTCGGCCTGAGTCGAAGAAGTATCCACTTTTTTTATGCTGAAGTTGGTATTTCCATTAAAATAAAACTGATTCAGGCATAAAAGGCCTACTAATTCTATAACTATAGGTATAAGAGTCCACTTAATTATTCTCTTAAAGTTTTTCATAAATCCACTCTCCTCTAGGGTTTTACGTATATAGCTGTAGCTACGGTTCTCTCTCCATTCCAATCACTGGGATTATTTATGACCTCTCCGTTTAGATACATGGTGGCAGAAGATCCTCCATCTAGATTACTTGCATTTACAACTCCCTGCTGGAGAAGTATATTTTGTACATCCTTTAATGAAGCACCCATCTTGAACCCTTTTCTACCGTCTATAACCAGCATAACTACAGTTCCATCCGCTTTTTGTCCTATAGCAGTTCTAGGATTCAATCCTTCATTTTGTACTGCCACAGTTTTTCCATTTATTATTAAAGAATTTCTAAAGGAAATGGCTTCTACTACACCCTGGGAAAATAATTCATTTATAGTATGATCTCCTACTATGAGCCTTCCATTTGAAGTAAAGGCTGTTACATTTATATTTTCATTTGGACCCACATCGCTGTATACAAGTTTTCCACCTGATATCACAATTCCTTCAGGATAAGCCCCTGTTCCTACCCAGAGTTTTCCACTGCTGGTCCTGTCTGAAAATCCTCCTCCATTTATAGCAGCCACCGCACCATTTCGTTTTGCTATTTCACTGGTTCTTTCCCCTACTTCCCTGAGTTTGCTTGTATACCCTATGCGTATTCTCCTAGGATCATCTATTTCCAGTATATAACCATTGAATTTTGAAGTATCTATATCATATCTCTTTATGTTTTTATCACCAGCATGGCTTATGTTGACTTCATTGGGGTTTTCACTTTCAGCACTGGTAGTCTGACCATTTTTTTCCTCCTGAAGTATTTGGTTTATTTTGTCCTTTGACAAAAATAAAGTGGCTATATACTGATGAGTAAAAGTTGCCATAGCCGTTCCAACTATCTGATTTCTAACATTTTTAAAAGGTCCATAAAATACAAGCAAGGGAGTGGTAATCACAACCACTACAAGCTCATAGATTATAAATAGAAAAAACGTCTTAAAAGGAGATTTTTTTTTCTTCTTTTTTCTCATTCTCCTCTTTCCTACATCACTCATATTAAAATAACCTCCATAAAATAAACACTATTTTATATTTTACTATTATCTTAAAATTATTTCCACTTTACAATTCACAATTTACAATTAACGAGGGGTTTTCGGATAAAACCGAAAACCCCTGAGATTTGATATTTGAATTATTTCCCTATATCCTTTCTAAAATACATTCCCTTAAAATTTACTTTTTTCAAGTTTTCATAGGCATATTTAACAGCAGATTTCAAATTGCCGCCAGTTCCATAGGTAGACAATACCCTTCCGCCGGAGGTTTTAAAAACTCCATCTTCCCCCTTGACACCTGCCGCGAAAATATTATTTTCCCTTTTAAAACCGCTTATCTCAAATCCTGTCTCATATTTTGCAGGGTATCCTTTGGAAGCCGCTACTACACAGCAGCAGGCACCTTTTTCCCACTCAAGGTTAAAATCCGAAAGTTTTCCTGAAAGGGAAGCTTGAATAAGATCTACAAAATCACTTTTCATAAGGGGGAGAACTGCCTGTGTTTCAGGATCCCCCATCCTTACATTGTATTCCAGAAGATAGACACCCTTTTTAGTTATCATAAGTCCGAAAAAAATTATGCCTTTGTAATCTAAAATTTCCTGCTGTATTCCCATCAGAGTCGGAAGCATTATATTTTCTTTAAAATCTTGCAAGACCTCCCTGCTGCAATAGGGATTCGGTGCTATCGCCCCCATGCCCCCGGTATTTGGGCCTATGCCCCCATCATAAATTTGCTTATGATCTTTTGAGGATATAAAGGGAATAATAGTATTTCCATCCGTTACAGCCAGTATTGAGGCTTCAACCCCTTGGAGAAATTCTTCAACAATTACTTTTTTGCCTGCACCTTTGAATACGTCTTTTATCATGGAGTCATTAAGTGCGGATTCCGCTTCACCATGATTCTTACATATTGTAACGCCTTTTCCGGCCGCCAGCCCGTCTGCCTTTACAACTACGGGGTAGCTGCAAGTTTCAACATACTTTAAAGCATTGTCTATATTGTCAAAAGCAGCATATTCTGCAGTTCTGATGCCGTACTTTTTCATAAAATTCTTGGAATAAATCTTACTTCCCTCCAGCATTGCAGCTTTAGAAGAGGGTCCAAATATATCAAGACCACTGCCTCTGAATTTGTCCACAATTCCTTCTACAAGCGGATTTTCCGGACCTACTACAGTTAGATCTACTTTTTCTCTCAATGCAAAATCCATAAGGGAACATATATCCGTTATGTTCACATTACTGCATTTATCTTCTATTTCTATACCGCCATTTCCCGGGGCACAAAATATTTTATCCACCTCAGGGCTCTGTGCCATCTTCCAGCAAATGGCATGTTCTCTTCCGCCGGATCCCACCACAAGTACCTTCATTTCATAAATACCCCCTTTATTTTAAGTTAATGCTTAAAATGTCTTATTCCCGTAAACACCATAGATACTCCATTTTCATTGCATGCCTTTATGGAGTCCGCATCCCTTATGGAGCCGCCAGGCTGAATTATGGCCTTTATTCCATGTTTAGCAGCTTCCTTTACCACATCGTCAAATGGGAAGAAAGCATCAGATGCAAGTACTGTGCCATCCTTTGCCCTGTCAAGCGCCTGACAAGCGGGCCATATCCTGTTTACCTGCCCACATCCAATTCCCTTAGCCATAAAATCTTTAACCACTACGATTGCATTGGACTTTGCGTATTTACAAACTTTCATCCCAAATATTAAATTGTCCATTTCCTCTTTTGAAGGGCTTTTTTCAGTTACAACCTTCATTTTATCCGCAAGTTTCGTGTCAGCCGACTGTACGAGTACCCCTCCGTCCAATTTTGCTATTTCATATCCATTCGTGGGTTTGGCTTCACATTTTATTATTCTGAGGTTCTTTTTCTTCTTAAGCGTTTCAACAGCTTCTTTATCAAAATCGGGAGCTATAACTATTTCCACAAAAATTTTTACTATTTCCTCTGCAGTACTCACATCCAATTTTCTATTAAAAGCTATAATTCCTCCAAATATGGAAGTGGGATCGCATTCATAAGCCCTCACATAGGCCTCGTGGAGATCCCTGCCAATTGCCGCACCGCAGGGAGTATTGTGTTTTACTGCAACACAGCATATTTCCTCAAATTCATTTACCGCTTTCCATGCCATATCCATATCTCTCATATTGTTGTAGGAAAGCCTCTTTCCGTTTAACTGCTCAAAATCTTTCATGGGAGCTTTTCCCACAGTTTCAGTATAATATGCCGCACTCTGGTGAGGATTTTCCCCATACCTCAGATTCTGGGATTTTTTATAAGACAGGCTCAGGTACTCAGGATATTCTTCGTCCAGCAGGAAATTACTTATTGCGCCATCATAGGCGGACATGAGGTTAAATACCTTTCCTGCCAGCTTTTTCTTAAGCTCATATTTTACATTCCCTGATGATTTTATCTCCTCAATTACCGGAGAATAATCCTTAACATCCGTAACTACTACCACATCTTTAAAATTCTTGGCTGCCGCCCTTATCATGGCCGGCCCGCCTATATCTATAAACTCTATTTTTTCATCAAAGCTTATATCTTCACATACTTTATCAAAAAAAGGATACAAATTTACAACAACCATATCTATGGGGAGTATGTTTTTGCTTTTTATTGTATCCATGTGCTCTTTATTATCCCTTTTGGCAAGTATTCCTGCGTGTATTGCCGGGTGCAGGGTTTTAACCCTGCCATCCAGTATCTCATCAAATCCTGTAACTTCTGACACTTCCGTAACCCTTATGCCATTGTCCAAAAGGTATTTATACGTCCCGCCCGTAGATATTATTTCGACTCCCCTGCCTGCCAAAAACTGCGCCAATTCAAGCAAACCCTGTTTATTATAGACACTTATAAGTGCACGATTTATCATAATCGACCCTCCAATTATTCTTATTTGCCAATTTTAACTCTTCCCTGTATTACCGACACTTTATTTTGAGAAACAAGTTTAATGACCCTGGGAAGCGCCCTATGTTCCTCTTTCAATATTCTTTTTTGAAGATCCCCGGCGGTATCTTCAAAATATACAGGTACTGCTTTTTGAAAAATTATAGGTCCGCTGTCAGTACCTGAATCGATAAAATGTACTGTACATCCCGATACCTTCACACCTTTTTTAACTGCAGATTCATGTACTTTAATGCCATACATGCCGTCTCCACAAAATGATGGTATCAGAGAAGGATGTATATTTATTATTTTATTTTTAAATTCTGAGATAAGTTTCCCCTGCAATATGGAAAGCCATCCTGCACATACTATCAAATCCACTTTTCCATGCAGCAATTTCAATATTTCATCCGATAGGCCGGCTCCATAAACCTTACTATCCAATACTTTATTTTCAATACCATGTTTTTTAGCCCTTTCAATGGCATGTATACCAGGACGATCCGATATAAGCATCTCAATACTGCAGTTTTCAAGGTATCCGCTTTCCACACCGTCTATTATGGATTGAAAATCCGTTCCACCGCCAGAGGCCAAAACTGCTATTTTAAACATACTTTTCTTTCTCCTTTTTTTACATTACCTATTACGTACGCCTTTTCTCCCATTTTTTCAAGCTCCGACACCACACTGTCGGCATCTGAAGGTTTTACACACAATACAAAACCTATTCCCATGTTGAAAGTATTGTACATCTGCCGTTCACCCACTCCCAAATCCATTATGTATTTAAATATGTCAGGAATTTTATAGCTCTTTTTATCTATAACAGCGGTAAAATCCCCCTTGAACATCCTTGGTACATTCTCAAAGAAACCTCCGCCGGTTATATGGGCCATGGCTTTTATATTAAATTTTTGCAAAAGTCTGGCAACAGGTTTAACATATATCTTTGTAGGAGTCAGCAGTACCTGCCCCAATGTACTGCCGCCAAAACTCTTTTCAAGATCTCCCACAAGACTCCTCACAAGTGAATAACCATTGCTGTGAACCCCACTTGAAGCTATGCCAACAAGCACATCCCCTTCTTCCACTTTACTTCCATCTATTATATCGTCTTTTTCAACGGCTCCAACAGTAAAACCTGCCATATCGTAATCACCCTTGGCATAAAACCCGGGCATTTCAGCTGTTTCACCGCCGATCAGCGCACATCCCGCTTGAATGCATCCTTTTGACACACCCTTAACTAAATCCGCTGCAACATCTGCCTTCAAATTAGAACAAGCCAAATAATCCAGAAAGAAAAGAGGTTTTGCTCCATGGCACAGGATATCATTTACACACATGGCAACACAATCTATTCCAACAGTATCATAAACACCCATTTGAAAAGCTATCTTCAACTTTGTTCCAACTCCATCAGTACCAGAAACAAGCACTGGATTTTTATAATCACCTAACTCAAACATGCCTGCAAAACTTCCAATCCCGTTTAATACACCGGGAGTAAAAGTACTGGCCGAATACCGTTTCATAAGCTTTACGGATTTATAACCTTCTTCAATGTTTACACCAGCATCCTTATAGGTTGTCATATTAAAAACCATCCTTTACTCTAAATAATTTTTATCCTTTTCCATAGGCGCAGATATAGGGTAGACTCCGCTGAAACATCCTACACAATATCCTCTTTTACCGCTGCAGTCCAATGATTTTAAAATACCATCTATACTTATATATCCCAGGCTGTCCGCTCCTATTTCCTCTCTTATCTCCTCCACACTTGCATTGGCACCTATGAGATCCTTTCTATAAGGGGTATCAATGCCAAAATAGCAGGGATATTTTACCACAGGTGAACTGACTCTGAAATGTACCTCACTGGCTCCGGCCCTTCTAAGTATTTCCACAAGTTTTCTGCTGGTGGTGCCCCTTACTATTGAATCATCTACTATTACAACTCTCTTCCCTTCTACATTCACTTTAAGTGGATTTAATTTCACGGCCACCGCCTTGGATCTAAGTTCTTTGGAAGGTGATATGAAAGTTCTGCCTACATATTTATTTTTTATAAAACCTATAGCATATGGGATGCCCGATGCCTCGGAATATCCAAGGGCCGCCGGTATTCCCGAATCGGGAACACCTATTACCACATCGGCTTCTGCAGGGCTTTCCCTGTAAAGCACCTTTCCTGCTTTGATTCTGGAAGTATAGACATTTATCCCGTCTATAGTGCTGTCTGGCCTTGCAAAATATATATATTCAAAAGAGCACGTTTCACACTTTGTCTTTTCAGCAAAGTTTATGGATTTAATTCCGTCCTTATCCACTATGACAATTTCCCCCGGAGCTACATCCCTTACAAAATTCGCACCTATGGAATCCAGTGCACAGCTTTCAGAGCAGATTATATAATCGCCATTTAATTCACCTATACAGAGAGGCCTTATTCCATTTGGATCCCTGACGCCTATAAGCTTATCCCTGGTTAAAATAACAATGGCGTAAGATCCCTTTACAGCTTGAATTGCATCCACTATGGCCCTGCCAATATCTTTTTCGACCCCCCGTGCAATAAGGCTCAATATAACTTCTGAATCCACAGAAGTCTGGAAAGTGTATCCAGCATCTTCCAGAAGCGCCCTGATCACATCTGCATTCACCAGATTTCCATTATGTGCTATGGCAATTGGTCCTAATTTACATTTAACTATAAGGGGCTGTGCATTGCTCAAAGTACTGGATCCTGCCGTAGAATACCTCACATGCCCTATTGCAATTTTTCCCTTTAGACATCCAAGTAATTTCCTGTCAAAGGCATCTGCTACAAGTCCCATACCTTTATGGTACTTGAACTCATTTCCATCAGAAACCACAATTCCCGCACTTTCCTGTCCCCTGTGCTGAAGGGCATACAATCCATAATAGGTAAGAGATGCCACATCCAGGTTATTTTTGGAAAATACACCAAAAACACCACATTCATCTTTAAATTTATCCTCTAATAAAGTGCACATAAAATTCTCTCCTTTTATACCCATACAACAAGGATTTATTTACTACTTATTCTCTTCAATATCTCCTCATAAGCTTCCTTCACATTTCCCAAATCTCTTCTAAATCTATCCTTATCCAATTTTTCATTTGTCTTTGCATCCCACAGTCTGCAGGTATCCGGCGATATTTCATCAGCCAAAAGTATTTTACCGTTAAATTTTCCAAATTCAATTTTAAAATCAATGAGTTTTATTCCCTGCTTCAAAAAGAACTCCTTCAAAACATCATTTACCTTTTTTGTCATATCATATATGGTCTTCAATTCATCAAAAGTGGCAATTCCAATTCCAACTGCATGGTAGTCGTTTATAAGCGGATCACCCAGTTCATCATTTTTATAGCTCAATTCATACACCGTAGTCTTGAGAGGTGTCCCTTCTTTTAATCCAAGTCTCTTTGCCATACTTCCTGCTGCTACGTTCCTCACTATGACTTCCAGAGGAATTATGTCTACTTTTTTGCAAAGCTGTTCCCTGTTGCTCAATTTTTTTTCAAAATGAGTCTGTATCCCATGTTTTTCAAGAAGCTCAAACAGCATGGAAGTGATTGTGTTGTTCATTACACCCTTGTCTTGAATCTGCCCTTTCTTCTGTCCGTTAAAAGCTGTAGCATCGTCTTTATAATAAATTATAACCTTATCTTTATCATCAGTATCATAAACTTTTTTTGCCTTTCCCTCGTAAATCATTTTTTCCTTTTCCATTTTATAATTCCACTCCTTTTCCATTTTCATTTATAAATTTTTCTTTCATATCTTTTCTATACTTAAGCAATTTATCCCTAATTTCAGAATATTTAAGTGCTAAAATCTCAACTGCAAGCATACCTGCGTTATAGCTGTTGTTTATTCCAACTGTAGCTACAGGTATTGATTTCGGCATCTGCACTATTGAAAACAAAGAATCAAGTCCTCCAACTGCTGCATTAAGTGGAACTCCTATAACCGGCAATGTGGTATTTGCTGCAATGACTCCTGGAAGATGGGCCGCAAGACCTGCTCCAGAAATTATGCATTCACAGCCGTCATTTTCCAGTTTCTTCACAGTTTCCAAAAGTTTTTCCGGGACTCTATGGGCAGACAGGATATAAGCTTTATATTCTATACCAAATTCTTTTAGAACTTTAGCTGCACCTTTCATCTTATCTATGTCAGAACTACTGCCAAATATAATTGCTACTTTCATAAATACATCCTCCTTTTACAATTAACAATTTACAATTGACTAAATCAAAAAGATTCTTAGAAATCTACAGCCGTAAATTTCTAAGAATCCTAAAAATGAGTGATTTCACAACTCAATCCATAGACGGGAAATTTACGGTTTCCTGTAGAAACTCCTAAACCAGATTATTAGGATTATATGGATACTACATTTATATTTATTTCTGATATAATTATATTAACATAGGAAATTGTATAATTCAATATATTAATTTTAATTTATCTTATAATATTCGTCTAAATTAAAATTGTATTTCAATTAACAATAACAATGTTCGTATCATATCGAACATTATCCTTAAAAAAACATAATTATAACATTAATTATAAAAGCTGAATAAAACAAGGAGGTATTCAAAGATGAAATTAGTATGCATAGGAGACAGTTTAACTTTTGGATATGGTGTTCCTGCAAAGGAAAACTGGGTGTCACTCATAAAAGAGCCCCTTCAAATGGAGGTCTTAAATAAAGGCGCAAATGGAGATACAACCTCCGGAATGTTATCCCGTTCTTATGAAGACGTAATAAAAAATCATCCCAATTATGTCATCATCATGGGCGGAAGTAATGATTTTATGAGCAATAGATCTTTAAAAATAGTAACAGACAATATAACACTCATTGTAAAAGATGCAGTAAATTATAAAATAATTTCAATAATAGGCATAGAACCTGCTGTAGACAAACTCATGGCTGAAAAAAAATGGGACAGCACCTTGAATTATAATAAGATAAACAAACTTCAGGAGAACTATAGAAATTGGATAATAAGTTTTTGTGATGAGAACAAATTTCACTATATAGATTATTATGACTGCTTTCGTGAAAAATTAAAGGACATAGGTGCAAACCGACTGTTTGTAGATGGCCTGCATCCCTCTACACTAGGACATGAATTGATGGCCGAGTGTACAATAAATTTTTTTAAATCTCTAGCATAAAACAAAAAGTAGGCTATTCTTTATTGACATGTTACAAGCAAAGTGCTACATTTAAGGTACAATATGAGTTATATATAGCTTATCATGAGAATATAGTATATAATATATTAATATCCTTAGGGGGGATTATCAAAATGAATACTACTTCCTGTATTTCCAAAATACCTGAAAATCTGCGAGAACAAATTGATGACATAATCTCCGAGTCGGGACTTTCAGCAAAAGATTTTATAAAAGAACTGGCTTATTGTTACAATGTAGGAGATGCAAAATCAGATTCAATAGTACTGGATTATTCAAATTACTGGAATAGCTTTGTAGATTAAAAAAACAAACTGCCCTGCGGTTAACTGCAGGGCAGTTTGTTTTTTAATCTAACAGTTGAAACCGGATTTTAACTAGCCTTTAGAAGATAATATTTCCAAATGGCAGGTATTTCCCTGATATATCCACCAATTTCCCTCATTTTATAGGAAGACATGAATACTCCCGCATAGCTTCCCTTTATGTGCTGGCTCTTTGCCATTAAAGAAGCTCTTTTCAAGTGATATTTATTGGATACTATGACAGCAGTTTTAAAACCCATCGTGTCCATTATTTTTTTAGAGTTTATTAAATTTGCCATAGTAGATGCAGATTTGTCTTCCACTATAATTCTGGAGCTGTCCATTCCTCTGGATGCCAGATATGTCCTCATGGCTTCCGCTTCAGATATATTTTCTCCCTGGCCCTTTCCTCCAGACACAATAATATAGTTTCCATAGCCATTTTGATAAAGCTCAAGTCCTCTGTTCAATCTTCCAATTAGAAACGGACTGGGTGTAATGCCATATACTCTGCATCCCAACACAATTATGCAGTCCGATTTTTCAGGTTTGGTATCTTCTCCAAAAAACACTATTTGAAATTCCGTCAGCAAAACAGCCATAAACACTATGGTGACAAAACACACTGCAAACTTCAATTTCCGGCTCATTTAAAAAACCACCTATCACTTGTTATTTATACAACGTCATTTATAATATAATAGTTTATTAATGAGGAAATTTCAACCTTATATACTAATATTTCATCAATGTTTACAATTTAAAGCATTGCAAACCTGAATATGAAAAGAGCGGCAAGTACATATACTATCGGATGAACTTCCTTATATCTACCTGTAACCACCTTGACAATCGGATAAAATATTATAGCCGCCGCAATACCATTTGCTATACTGTAACTAAATGGCATAAAAGCTATGGCGAAAAATGCCGGAAGTGCTTCTGTAAAATCACTGAAATCTATTTTAGTAACTACTCCCATCATAAGTGCACCTACGATTATAAGTGCCGGGGCTGTAGCTTCAGTGGGAACTATGCCGACCAATCCAGAAAAGAACAGTGAAAGTATAAAAAGTATTCCCACAGTAAAGGACGTGAGACCAGTTCTTCCTCCTGCCGTAACACCGGCAGTGGATTCCACATATGTATTCACTGTACTTGTTCCAAGAAGAGAGCCTACAGTAGTTGCCAGTGCATCTGACAAAAGTGCTTTGTGCATGTTCTTGACTTTTCCGTTTTCATCAACCATGCCTGCTTTCTCGGCTGTTCCCACAAGCGTGCCTATAGTATCAAACAGATCCACCAGCGTAAAAGTTATGATTACCATGACCAAACTGCTGATGGCACCTACCAAGCCTGCTTTCCCTATTCCAAGGAGGCCTTTAAAATCAAATGCAAAAAATGTAGGTGCCAGCGAAGGCGGGGCACTTATGAGCTTTATTCCCGAAGTATGCGTTACACCAAAGGGTATGCCAATTATGGTGGTTAAAATTATCCCTATAAGTATGGATCCTTTGACATTTCTTGCCATGAGTATGGTTGTAATTAAAATACCTATGATTGCAACAAGTACATGAGGTGTAGTCAGCTTTCCA
>ENA-UOOI01001010-UOOI01001010.1-fermentation-metagenome-genome-assembly--contig:-NODE-1010-length-31898-cov-10.580253_pt1 | contig 31898 bp, 24 predicted proteins | sample MGYA00245779_ERZ724027 | MGnify/ENA primary metagenome ERZ724027 (study PRJEB28704, sample SAMN03018318) | fermentation metagenome | biome: anthropogenic terrestrial biome; feature: soil...
TATAAATAAATATTTTGTCAGGAAATTAAAATAATTTTTTCACATTATATGCTATTGACATATAAATTTTTGATGATATAATATTTATTGTTGAGTTTCAACAATAGTGCCCATTAGCCAAATGGTAAGGCACCTGTCTCTGGAACAGGCATTTGTTGGTTCGAATCCAGCATGGGCAGCCAAAAGAGAGCTTTCCAAAGAAAGTTCTCTTTTTTCAACAATTTTTCAAATTAATTCTTGACAAATCATTGTCCATTATTATAGAATGTAAGATAAATCAACATAAAGCTTTGAATAAGGAGTAGTAATATTTACATCACTAAAGAGAGCTGTTGTAAGGTGAAAAACAGTGTGAATATAATATGAACTTGCCTTAAGAGCTTATCTGGAAAATCAGATACGGTAAAAAACCGTTATTTTTCAAGGGAAATCAATTTATTGATTTAACTAGAGTGGTACCGCGGAAGCTAAACCTTTCGTCTCTTAAAAGAAGAGACGAAGGGTTTTTTTTATTTCACAACGGATATAGGAATTAATTACAAGATTATAAGCAAAGGAGAAGATTTTTATGTATAATGTAGAAATTGATAAAAAATGGCAAAAAAAATGGGAAGAAACAAACCTGTACAAATTTGACAAAAACGATCTGGACAATAAATTATATGTGATGGAGATGTTTTCCTATCCTTCAGGAAGCAAATTACATGCAGGCCACTGGTTTAACTATGCCCCCGTGGACTCCTGGGCCAGATTGAAAAGGATGCAGGGATACAACGTATTTCAGCCCATGGGATTTGACGCTTTCGGACTTCCTGCTGAAAACTATGCCATAAAAACCGGAATTCACCCAAAAGACTCCACCGAAAAAAATATCAGCACCATGGAAAAGCAGCTTAAATCCATGGGTGCCATGTTCAACTGGGAAAATGAAGTTATCACCTGCCACCCTGACTATTACAGGTGGAATCAGTGGTTGTTCCTGCAGCTTTACAAACATGGGCTGGCTTACAGAAAAAAAGCACCTGCAAACTGGTGTCCCAGCTGTAAAACAGTGCTCGCCAACGAACAGGTAAAGGACGGCTGCTGTGAACGCTGCGGAACGGAAGTCACCAAAAAAGACCTCACACAGTGGTTTTTTAAGATCACAGATTACGCAGAGGAATTGCTGCAGGATCTCGACAAACTGGATTGGCCGTCCAAGACAAAGGCCATGCAAAGACACTGGATAGGCAAGTCCACAGGTACAAATGTAACTTTCAAGGTAGTTGACTCTCCGGTGGAATTCAGTGTATTTACCACAAGGGTAGACACCCTGTTTGGCGTCACTTATGTAGTCATATCCCCCGAAAACGAACTGGTAGACAAAATAACCAGAGATGCCTATAAGGACAGGATTGAAAAATATAAGGAACAGGCAAGAAAACAAACTGACATTGAAAGGCAATCCATAACAAGAGAAAAAACAGGCGTATTTACAGGATCATATGCCATAAACCCCATAAACGGCAGAAAAGTTCCCATATGGGTGGGCGATTATGTACTGAATACCTACGGCACCGGTGCCGTAATGGCAGTCCCGGCCCATGACGAAAGGGATTTTGAATTTGCCAAAAAATACAAACTACCCATTGAAAGAGTCATAGAAGGAGGAAATTCTCTCCCATACGTAGAATATGGAGAGATGGTAAACAGCGGAAATTTCAGCGGATTATCCTCGGAAGAAGGTAAAAAAGCTGTAACCAAAGAGCTTGAAAAAATGGGTCTTGGATCTGCCAGGGTGAACTACAGGTTAAGGGACTGGTTGGTATCAAGGCAGAGATACTGGGGCACCCCCATACCGATAATATACTGCGACAAATGTGGAATTGTACCCGTACCGGAAGATAAACTCCCAGTAAAACTGCCCTATAATGTAGAATTCTCTCCGGATGGAAAATCCCCGCTTTTAAAATCAGAGGAATTTATGAACACAACATGTCCCATATGCGGGAGACCTGCCAGAAGAGAGGCAGATACACTGGACACCTTCGTATGTTCATCCTGGTATTATTTAAGGTATGTGGACAATAAAAACGACAAGCAGGCCTTCGATAAAGAAAAGATAGATAAAATGCTGCCTGTAGATATGTATGTAGGCGGACCGGAACATGCATGCATGCACCTTTTATATGCCAGATTCATTACCAAGGCACTGAGAGATATGGGATTTTTAAATTTTGACGAACCCTTCCTTTCTCTAAGACACCAGGGCATAATACTTGGACCCGACGGCCAGAAAATGAGCAAATCCAAGGGCAACACCATATCCCCGGACAGCTGCATACAAAAATACGGCTCCGATGTATTTAGAATGTACCTCATGTTCGGATTCGACTATGCCGAAGGAGGTGCCTGGAGTGAAGATGGTATTAAATCCATGGACAGATTTGTAGACAGGATAGAGAGAATTGTAAATTCCACAAAGGAAGCCCTTGCAGACGGAAAAAACAGTAAGACTTCCATGGACGGCATGGAAAGAGAATTAAATTATGTACGAAATCATTCAATAAAATCCGTATCGGAGGATACCGGTAAATTTCAATTCAATACGGCCATTGCCAGAATTATGGAGTTTGCAAATGCACTCTCCAAATATCTTCAGGAAGGCAAAAAGAATTTATCCCTGTTAAAGGACAGTGTACTTGATTTCATAAGGATACTGGCTCCTTTTGCACCACATTTCTCTGAAGAACAGTGGCAGAATCTAGGAATGAGTTACTCCATCTTCAATGAAAAATGGCCTGAGTTCAACCCGGATGCACTTGTAAAAAAAGAGGTTGAAATAGCTGTCCAGATAAACGGCAGGATAAGAGCCAAGTTAAACATTCCTACCGATCTAAATGAAAAGGGGATAGAAAAATTATCCCTTTCAAACCAGAATATAAAATCCCTGCTCAAAGGCAAGGATATAAAAAAGGTCATAGTGGTAAAAGGAAGACTCGTAAATATAGTTGCAAAATAGATTTGATAGGAGGACAGCACTGCAAAATCTTCGTGCTGCCCTCTTATTTATTATCCGGGAAATTTAATATTATTTATAAACTTGAAGTGCCTTTTCCGTAGAGTGCAATAGACTGGCCAGTTCAAAAACCTCTCCTTCGTCTGCCAGTTTATTCAATTGTACCTGATATCTCGTAGCCTCAGTTAATTTTCCCATGGAAGACAGCGTCAGTATGTTATTCATTATATCCGATACCAGGCTGGACTTAACTTCAAATAATTTTTGGGCGTCTTTTATTTCATCTTTTATCTCCAGCATCTGCTCATCAAGATGGAAAGCCGCATCTGCCGCACTCTTCAGCTTGAATTTGATGGCATCCGGTATCTCATGTTTATACTTGTAATTCAGGGAATGTTCTGCAGTAGCCCAAAAATTCATGGCCAAAGTCCTTATCTGGAATTCAGCCAGTATCTGTACTTCGCCCTCCGACATATTTACAGGGTATCTGATTACCATATGATAACTTCTGTAGCCGCTTTCCTTTACATTTGTGATATAATCTTTTTCATACATTATCTGCATGTCTTTTCTGTTCCTCACTATGCTGACCACTTTGCCTATATCATCTACAAACTGGCACATTATCCTTATACCTGCTATATCCTCCATTTCATATCCTATTCTATCCAAAGGTATATTAAATTTATTTGCTTTCTCAAGTATACTCGATATCTCCTTCACCCTTCCCGTAACAAACTCTATAGGTGAATACTCATTTTTTCTTCTATATTCTTTTCTTATGCTTTTAAATTTCACTTTTAACTCTTCAACAGCCTGATTATATGGTAGTAAAAATGTCTTCCACTCTCTTATTGCCACATAAATCACCCCTAACAGATATTATAAAATTAATTCATACAGTACAATAATACTATTATATAAAAAATATGGAAAGTTTAAGAACTATGATTTTTACTAAATTTTTGATATAATAAGTAAGAAGATCTAAGCTATATTACAGAATTTATATGATTAATAACAAAGGTGATAGAGTATGTCTAAAGAAACATTTTCAAATAGGACTTCGGGAGATCTCCGGGAAAAAGATAAACAAAAATTGCTGCTGTACAACAGAAATGTGACCTGTCCTGTCTGCGGAAATTCTTTCAATGCCAGGGCCATTAAAAAATCTTCCTACAGGATACTGAAAAGAGATTCCGATTTTTTCATAAGATATTCCATAATAAATCCATACTTTTACGATGTATGGGTATGTGACGACTGCGGTTATGCTGCCATTAAAAATGATTTCCTGCATATAAGCGATTATGACGCGGATACGGTAAAAAACAAAATCACCCCTAAATGGCACAGTAAAAATTATCCGGATATATACGACATTGACCTGGCAATTCAAAGATACAAGCTGTCTCTTTTGAACTACTACGTAATAGATGCCAGGGCCAGTAAGAAAGCTATAAATTTTTTGAAAATCGCATGGATGTACAGGCTTAAGGAAGACAATAAAAATGAAATAAAGTTTTTAAATCAGGCATTGAAAAACTTCAACGCCGCATATTACAATGAAAGTCTGCCGATATGTGGTATGGACAGATTTACCACTATGTATCTCATAGGAGAACTCATGAGGCGTACGGGAAAAGAAGAGGATTCACTGACATGGTTCAGCCAGGTGGTAACTTCCACTACGGCATCCTCAAAAATCAAGAACATGGCCAGAGATCAAAAGAATCTTGTAAAAGATTCTCTCGAAAACAAACCCCATGCCGAAAATCAATATCAGCAGGATGAAGATACATCCAGGAAAAACAAAACTCATGGATTTCTCAGCAAATTTCTCAAGTAGTTTTACTTCACCTGCCGGGCAAAATTACCTCAGGGTCAAAATTTATATAATCTGAAGAAGTCAGCAGATATTCCACACCATTTAAATTTCCAGTTACAGCTTTTAAAGAGGATTCTCCGTGAAGATGTCCATATATGACCTTTTCCACACTGTATTCCTCAAATATGTCCTTAAATCCGGAATCCATAAATTTCTCGCCTATAGGCGGATAATGAATGGCAACTATGAATTTATCGTATCCGGCTCTCGCCGCACAGTCCAGTGAATTTCTCATCCGCAGGAGCTCTCTTTTATATATCTTTTCATCATGTGAGGAGAAGTTTTCACTTCCGGGACAGTTCCACCCCCTGGTCCCACAAAGTGCATAATTTCCATAGGAGAAAAAATTATTCTGTATAAAGTTCATATCATCATACAGGCTGTTCAATTTTGTGATGCTATTCCACCAATAATCATGGTTCCCTTTCACCAATATTTTTTCTCCGGGAAGATTGTGAACCCAGTCAAGATCCAAAAATCCATTTTTCATATTCATGGACCAGGATATGTCGCCTGCTATGATCACCGTATCCCCACAAGTTATTTTTTTCTTCCAGTTCGATTCTATTTTTTTGTAATGTCCAATCCAATTGTCCCCAAATACATCCATGGGTTTATTTCCGGTCATATCCAGGTGTAAATCCGATATTGCAAATAAAGCCAAGCCATCACCTTCTACCTACATTTTTATCTACATCTATTACATAAGCTATAACTTTTGCTACTGCATCATACAGGGCAACAGGTATATAATCTCCCACATCCACGTTGACCAAAAGATCCGCCAGTTCTTTATCATATACTACAGGTACATTGCTTTCCTTCGCCCTGTCCAATATATTATCCGCTATCTGTCCTATTCCTGCGGCAGTAACCATGGGTGATTCATAGCTCTGTTCATATCTTAAAGCCGCCGCTTTCTTTTTTTCTTTCATTATCTCTTCCTCTACCTTTCCTCGCCACAGCCGGACACTTTTACACTCTGGTATTGATTATGCCTATTTCATTATCTTCAAAGAATTCCCTGCAGGTCGATATATTCATCTCTTCAACCCTCTCATGAAATTTGACATCTACATTATAACCTACATCTGATAAGCTATCCAGTATTTTTTTTTGTTCCCTGCTGAGCAAATCCAGCCATTTCTTATTACACCTGATATCCACATTCATGCTGCGGTTGTACACGCTCAGATAAGCATCTACCATTCCCAGATTCTCAGTACTTATGGAAGCTGCTATCTTGACATTGGTAGAATCTATTTTCTTTCCTCTTTTCCTGTCATCCCTGATCATGAGTCTGCATTTATAATCTTTCTGATTCAAGTTTATTGGAAGATCCATATAGTAATAGGAATTTGAAATAGTATTGAATATTTTAAAATCATTCATATTATTATTTAATATATGATTTATATTTTCGGCAGTATCTTTTTCCCCGCTGTTTTTCTGTTCCAGAATTCCCTTTATAATTTCCTTCATGTCATTGGTTCTCAAATTTATCTGATCTTTTATCTGTCCTGCAATCTGAGCTATATCCTCCTGTGTCAGTATAATGCCTTTATATGATATATGGGGCATAATTTTATTTTTTACAAAAGAAGTTAAAATATTATTTCCACTGTCTCCCGCAGTAATATCCTCCGGCTTACTTCCATCAGGGATACCTAAAGATTTTTGAGCATCATCGATAGTTTTCAAAATGTCAGTTTTACCACTTTCACTGCTTTTTCCGCCCTGCTGAATTTCCTGCTGTTCACCTTTCAGACCATAGGAAATATTTTTATAAATATCACGAACCTGTACAGTTGGCTGGCTCTCAGGAACATTTTCAGGAGAACTGTCTGCAAGTTGCACAGCCGGCTGATTTTTGACTATATCATTTTCAGAAGAACCGCCCTGGGGTTGAACATTTTGCTGGACAATATGCTTTGGTAAAAGTTGTCCCATAGTTTTAATCTCCCTGTATATAGTTCCATAATTTTTAAATACATTGTTGAAGCTCTTTATATTATCTCCATTTAACTCTATATTATTTTCTAAAAAAGTAAATAGATCACTGCTGTCTATATTTTTCAACTGATTAAAAAATTTCTTCAAAGTAGTATTTACAAATTTGCCTTCCTCGCTGTCAGGTGATATATTCTTACCGGCCAGATATTCCTGAATAAAGGCATCCTGTTCCTCCGGGTTCTGTTTTATCTTGTCCATGAATTCCAATGTACTTTTTATATTGGAAATATTGTCTTTCGTAAGTGGAATTTCATGTTTAACCATTTCATCTACAAGATCATAGTCCGCATCAGTGAGATCAAAATTATTTTCCTTGATAAACAGGTTAATGGGATCTTCACTTTCACTGCCGTTTTCACCTTCCGATTTTACAATCCTCAATTTTAATTTTCCATTTTCAAATCCTTCTACTTCCAGCCTTATCAGTTGATTTTCCATTATATTTTGAAAATTTTCCAATTCCCCTGAAAACTGCCATCCGTCCAGAAGCTTTAAAAATATCTCTCCTGTGGATCTATTTAACTGTACAACCCTGGCAGAAAATTTTTCCCCAACCTGAAAAGAAATTTTTGCAGATATTTTTTTATTATTTACATTATAGGTGCTGTTTATATTCCAAATTCCCGACAAATTCACCACCCCGCTCGACATCATATATTATTATACATTATATATTTTATCGTGTGAAATCTTCATTTCATAAATTAAATGAAAATTCAACTAAATATAAAAAAATCCGGGAACATCCCGGATTTCTCATCATGAATTGATTTTATTTCCCGCCAATTTCCTATTTTTTGCCTGCTCCTGCTTCAATATCGGCGAAACACTCTTATAAAGTGCGAGAGTAAGAGCTGTAAGAACCACCCCTTTTAACAGGTTAAAAGGCACAATGGCAAATAATATCAATGTATTCAAATCAGTTATACTTCCATTCACCTTGCCTGCCACTGCCACAACTGCACTTATGGGGAAATTAAGTACTTTTTCATAGAGCGGAAGCAATATGAAATAATTCAACAGTGCAGCCGCTGCCGACATTGTGATGGTTCCAGCTCCCAGGCTCAGTATTGCCGACTTTTTGGTCTTTTTCCTGCTGTATATATATCCTGCAGTAAAAACCAGAACCGAACCTACTGCAAAATTGGCAACTTCACCTATAAAAGCAGTTTTTCCATCAAATATTCCATGAAGTATGTTCTTTAAAAATTCCACGGCGACTCCGGCTCCCGGTCCCAGTGCAAAAGTTCCCATCAAAGCGGGCAAATCACTTATATCAATTTTTAAAAACGATGGGAATATGGGAAGAGCAAATTCTACAAACATAAGTAAAAACCCTATTACTCCCAACAATGATACTTTTACCAACTTGTTTAATTTTTTGCCTTTCATAAATTAACCCTCCCAAAACATTAAGTATAATCTTCCAGGTGAGCAAACATAATAAAATAAAAAAACCTGATAAACAAATTATCAGGGACAACAAACATTATATTCTCACTTCTTTCATCCAGACTTTACTGTCGGCCTCGGACTTTCACCGAATCATACCCTTTAAGGGCTCGCGGGCTTTACCGCCGGTGGGGAATCACACCCCGCCCTGAAGATTACTTTTTTCAATTATTAAATTATCAAGTTTATTATAATACTTTTGTCCTTATATTTCAATATAATTTTTAAGGCAGTACCGTTGAAAATACAGAAGTTTGATATATAATTAAGTTGTAAAATGCAAAAGATATTAAAATTAGGCGGTGATATTTATGAAACCTGTACACATGTTTGTAACAAGCTGGTGCCCCTACTGCAAGCAGGCACTATCGTGGATGAAGGAAATTCAAGACAAAGTCCCCGAATATAAAAAAGTAAATGTTGAAATAATCGATGAGGAAAAGCACCCCGAAATAGCTAAAAAATACGACTATTATTACGTACCTACATATTTCGTGGGCAGCACTAAAATTCATGAAGGTGTTCCGTCACCGGAGATTATAGAGAAAGTTTTTGAAAAATCACTTCATTAAAAAATTACTATAAAAACAGGTGCTTCAAGATTACTCAAAATAATCTCGAAGCACCTCCACATTCCATTTATAGGTTCCGGATACCGTTTGATTTCATGCTGAGAGAAATTCTCTTCCTCTTTTCATCTACATCAAGTACGGTTACCTGTACAACATCCCCGACTCTGACTACATCAAGAGGATGCTTTACAAATTTGTCCGAAAGCTGACTTATATGCACCAGACCATCCTGATGTACACCAATATCTACAAAAGCACCAAAATCGGCCACATTCCTGACTGTACCCGTAAGTACCATCCCGGGTTTAATCTGGCTTAAATCCATAATTCCCTTTTTGAGTACAGGTTTTGGAAGTTCTTCCCTGGGATCCCTTCCCGGCTTTTTTATCTCCTTTACAATATCATTCAATGTGGGTATCCCTACGCCGAGTTTTTTAGAAAGAGCCTCAATGCCAATCCTTTCCACCCTGTCATCTATATGGGAGACATCTCTGTTTTTAAGATCATCTACAGTGTATCCCAGGAGATTTAAAAGCCCTTTTGCCGCATCATAGGATTCAGGATGAACCGAAGTGTTGTCAAGAGGCTCAGAACTTTCCATCACTTTGAGAAAGCCAGCACACTGCTCAAAGGCCTTATTTCCAAGTCCCTTCACTTTTAGAAGTTCTCTCCTGTTTTTAAATTTCCCATTATCCTCCCTGTAGGCCACAATATTAGCTGCTGTAGCCGAATTTATCCCGGATATATAGGATAAAAGGGAAGGTGTCGCTGTATTCAAGTCAACTCCCACACTATTTACACAATCTTCCACTACACCTTTCAGTGACTCATCCAGTTTTTTAGCGGTAATATCATGCTGGTACTGTCCCACTCCTATGGATTTAGGATCTATCTTTACAAGTTCTGCAAGAGGATCCTGCAGCCTCCTTCCTATGGATATGGCCCCTCTTAACGACACATTTACATCCGGATATTCCTTTGCAGCAAGTTCGGAAGCCGAATAAACGGAAGCCCCTGCTTCAGACACTATCACATAATAAAGATCCCTATCCTTCTCTTCCTTCACTTCCCTTATAAGCCTTTCTATTACTTTTTCCGACTCTCTGCTGGCCGTTCCGTTACCAAGGGATATTACACCAACATCATATTTATAAACCAGTTTCTTCAACTTTTCTATAGAACCGTCTACATCATTTTGAGGTGCAGTGGCATAGACTATGGCTGTATCCATTAGTTTCCCCGTATCATCCAATACTGCAATCTTACATCCATTTCTGAAACCCGGATCATAGCCAAGTACATTTTTACCCTTTATAGGCGGCTGCATCAAAAGTGACTTTAAATTGGCCTTGAATATCCTTATCGCACCTTCTTCACCTTTATCCGTAAGTTCAGATCTTATTTCCCTCTCAATAGAAGGGTAAATAAGCCTTTTCAGGGAATCTTTTATACTCTTTTCTATATAGACATCCGTTATGGCATTACCCTTCAGGCACTGTTTTTCCAAATAATTTATTACATTATCCAAGTCACAGGTTATTTTCACCGAAAGTACTTTTTCCCTTTCACCCCGGTTTATGGCAAGTATTCTATGTGCAGGAATGGATTTAACCGCTTCACTGTAATCATAATACATCTCATAGGGAGTAGGTTCTTCACTCTTTCCTCTGGTTTCAACTACACCGTTATTTTGGGCAAATTTTCTTATCCACTTTCTGTAAACAGCATTGTCTGAAATAATCTCACTTATTATATCCACGGCTCCATCCAGAGCCTCATCCGCCGACTGCACTTTTTTCTCCTTGTTTATAAACCGCCCGGCATACTCTTTTATATTCTCCCTGAAATTTTCATCTAAAATTACCCTGGAAAGTGCTTCAAGCCCCTTTCCCTTTGCAATGACAGCTCTGGTCCTTTTTTTAGGCTTATAGGGTCTGTATATGTCCTCTACTTCCATGAGAGTATCAGCATTTTCTATGGATTTTTTCAAACCACCCGTAAGTTTGTTCTGCTGCCCTATTATCCTTATTACATCTTCTTTTCTGCTTCCAAGATTTCTGAGATACACAAGTCTTTCTTCAAGTTTTCTTAAAATTACATCGCTCATGCTTCCAGTTAGTTCTTTTCTGTACCTGGCTATGAAGGGCACCGTATTTCCAGAATCCAAAAGTTCAATTACATTAACTATGTATTTTTTATTTACACCCAGCTCTGATACCAGGGTGTCTACTATATTATCCATATTCTCCTCCTCACATATTTTATCTGAAATATAGTTATATACATTTTAACAAATTAATATATTTATAAAGACATCAATTAAAAAAAGGTTCTATGTAATGAAAAATTTTATACTGCATCTGTCAATTGCCTTTCTGTGCGTTGTCTGTTCTTTGAGTTTTCAATACTGCTGTTTCATAACCCCCCTTGATCCAGCGGAAGTAAAACACAATATATCCTACCTGTCCTCTGATTTATTCAAGGGAAGGCTTCCCGGCACTCTGGAAAATTATCAGGTGGTAAATATTATAAAAAATTATTTTAAAAAGCAGCATCTAAAGCCTTACAATGGAAATTATCTTGAAAGCTTTAAAGTGCTTTATCCAAAAAGAATAGAAGGTAGTCCATATTTAAAAGTACTGGATAAAAACAGCTTCACAATAAAGCAATATAAATATGGAATAGATTATAAAGAGGATATGTTAAATTTCAGGGGCAATAAAATATCCTTCAAAAAATCCAATATACTGCTTGAAAAGGGAAATAGCTTTCAAATACACAAAGATAATAAATACTTTATATTTTACAATCCAGAAGATGACGATCTAAATTTCAGAAGTTCCTTTATGGCAAATTCCGGACAATCCATGTTTATAATGATAAAAAAGCAGACCGCCCATGAAATTAAAAAATACATCGACATGGGATATGAAATAAGCTGTTTTATACCCTTTGAAAATAATCAAACTTCTATTTACAACATAATAGGTTACATAAAAGGAAAGGACTCAAATTTGCCCCCTCTGGTTCTATGCGCTCATTTTGACCATCTTGGCACCGATTTGTCCGGGAAAATATACAGCGGAGCTCTGGACAATGCCTCCGGCACATCATTTTTACTGGGGCTTGTAAAATATATAAATTCCCTCGGGAAACCAGACAGGAATATAATAATAGCATCTTTTAATGCAGAAGAATTTGGCTGTCTTGGATCAAAGGCATTTCTACAAAAATATTCAGAAGAACTCAAAGGGGGTAAAGTGATGAATTTCGACATGATAGGCAGTAATAAAAAAATACCTCTTACCATAATGGGCAGCAAATGTGATACAAAAAATACCGGTTTTATAAGGGAAATAGCCAATCTATGCCTCAGGAACAAAGTGGAATTTAAATACGTATTTGAAAATTCCAGTGATCATGAATATTTCAGGGCTTATGCCATAGATGCCGTTACCCTGTCGGACGAAGACATGTCAAAAATCCACAGGCCGGAGGATAAACCGTCATATATAGGCAGTCAATCCATAGAACGGTGTTTTAAAGTAACTTCCGATGAAATAGTAAAATATGCTTTTCAAAATAATTTCTTTGTCCTGTACTGTGGAAGGCTATTTCTATTGTCAGCCGTTGGTATAATTCTAATATTAAAATATACCGAGAAAAGATCCCGTATGACCTCTTCCAAATCTGGCAAAAATCACTATAGCAGCAGCAGCTAAAAATATGATCAAACCGCAGCTGAAAAAGCCAAATTCTCCACCGAATTTTTCCATTATCATGCCCGAAAAAGCACTTCCAAGGGGGGTGCTTCCTATATTTAAAAGGGAATATATGCTCATGACTCTTCCTCTGTATTCATCGTCAGTATTAAATTGCAATGTAGTATTGGCTTTATTCAAAAAAGTAAGGTTAAAAAATCCTATGGATATAAAAACTAAGCTCACCGATACAAAATCCTTTGTAAACAAAGTTATCATCTGTAAAATTGCAATTATAAATGAATTTACAATAAGATGGTATTTGCTTCTGAGTCTTCCACCATGTCCAGCCATAAATATAGCTCCTATAAGGGATCCCAAACCTATAAGACTTAAAAGCAAACTGTAAACTCTGGAATTGCCATTCATGACTTCCCTAGCAAAAACAGGCACTATAACATTGCTGTTAAATGCAAAAGTACACACTATGGCCAGTACAAACATAGTAGAAATCAATATCCTATTATTTATAGTATACAATATACCGTCTTTGAGATCCTTAAATAAACCAGATCCCTTCTTTTCAATCACCGGATTTCCCCTGGCCCTTATCTTGATTATCCCATATATTACAGGTATGAAACTAAAGGCATTCACGAGAAAACACTGAAACACTCCAAAACTGTCCATAAGCATCCCAGCCACTGCCGGGCCAACTATACGGGACATGTTAAACACAGTGGAATTTAAGGATATGGCATTCGGCAAATCACTTTTACCTACAAGCTCAATAAAAAATGACTGCCTGGTCGGCATATCAAAGCTTGTTATAGTTCCATTTACTGCAGCCAGTACTGCAAGTGTCCAGTATTTACTCTCTCCCGTATATACAACAAAACTCAGTGCGAAAGCCTGCAGCATATAGGACACCTGAGTTATAAGAAGAATTTTTTTCTTAGGGTACCTTTCCACTATTACACCGCTTAAAAGAGTTATTAGAAGAACCGGGGCATATTGAAACACACCTATGAGTCCAAGTAAAAAAGGAGAATCAGTTATTTTATACACATACCAGCTTAAAGCTGTATTTTGAATCATGGTACCCATGAGCGACAGAATCTGGCCGGACAAAAAATATCTGAAATCTCTGTGATTAAGTGAAATAAAAGTACCTTTAAATTTCATTCCAGTGTCCAACTTCTATCAATCCCTCCCTTTAAAATTAATATACTGCCTGATAATTAAAATCAGGCAGTACATTAAAAATCATATATTCATTTCATTTGAAGCTTTAAATATCCCTTTATAAAATCATCTATATTGCCATCCATTACAGAAGATATATTACCGCTTTCAACGCCTGTCCTGTGATCTTTTACCAAGCTGTAAGGATGAAATACATAGGACCTTATCTGACTTCCCCAGCCCATATCCTTAAGCTCTCCCGTCAGATCCTCTATTTTGTCTTTATGTGCCCTCTCCTTAAGTTCCACCAATTTCGATTTCAACATCTTCAGTGCCTGTTCCCTGTTAAAGTGCTGGCTTCTTTCATTTTGACACTGTACAACTATCCCGGTAGGTATATGTGTTATCCTCACAGCCGATTCAGTTTTATTTACATACTGTCCCCCTGCTCCTCCTGCCCTGAAAGTATCTACTTTAAGATCCTCGGGTCTAATATCTATATTTTGACTTTCCGTGAGTTCAGGAAGGACTTCCACCGATGTAAAGGAAGTTTGCCTTTTCCCGTTTGCATTGAATGGGGATATTCTTACCAAACGGTGAATTCCCTTTTCAGATTTCAGGTATCCATACGCAAATTCTCCCACAATCTTCAGGGAAACACTTTTTATTCCCACGTCATCCGCCTGAAGCATATCAAGGGTTTCAATCCTATAACCTTTTTTTTCTGCCCATCTCGTATACATTCTAAGCAGCATTTCCGTCCAGTCCTGGGCATCTTTTCCCCCGACTCCTACATGTAGGTTCAATATTGCATTATTTCTGTCATATTCACCATTCAAGAGAATTTCAGTTTTGAATTTTTCTACACAGGACTCTATGTTTCCTATCTCATTTGAAATATCCTTGGCCGAAATACTTTCATCTTCCGACGCAATTTCAAGTAGGACTTTTGCATCCTCTATTCTCTGCAAAAGATTTTTGTATTCATTGAGTTTATCCTCAAGATTTTTTTCCTCGCTGGATATTTCCCGGGCTCTCTTTACATCATTCCAAAAGCCAGTCTCCTGCATTTTTATCTGAAGTTCCTCTATTCTGTTTTCAGAACCCTCTATGTCAAAGTGAATCCCTCATTTGCAGTATATTTTGTTTTAAATCATTCAATTTACTCATATTCTCTTCTAACTGAAATACCATTTAATCACTCTCCAATATTGCATATAATATTAATCAAGCAGTTCTTCCACAGCAATTTTTATATTTTTTACCGCTTCCGCAGGGGCAGGGATCATTTCTCCCCACAGTCTTCTTCTTCCTTATAGGCTTCTTTTTCACTGAATTGCCTTCCTGCTGGTTAGTGGTTACATTCCTGGCTACTCTTTCCCTCTCAGGTGCTCTTTCTATCTGTACATGAAGCAGATATTTTATGGTGTCAAACTTGATGTTGTAAATCATCTCATCAAACATTTTGCTGCCCTCAAACTGGTATGCCTGGGCAGGCTCCTGCTGCCTATAAGCTTTAAGCCCAATGGCTCTTTTTAGATGTTCCATGTCATCTATATGATCCATCCATCTTGTATCAACAACTCTCAGCAAAATAACTCTCTCAATTTCCCTCATCTGCTCCGGGGTAAATTCTTGTTCTTTTTTCTCATAAATCTTCATACCTATATCTGTAAATTTATCTTTGATCTCATCATTAGAAAGATCTATGACATCTTCCTTCTTGACAGAACCCTTAGGTACATAGATCTCTTCCATGTATTCAATCAGCTTAGCTATTTCATCCTCAAATTCCTCTTCTACGCCGGATATATGGGAATCCACGATGGAAGACACAAGGCTCTTCATCATTCTCAGTATGTCATCTTTCAGATCTTCTCCTTCAAGAACCTGGGATCTCTGCTTATATATTATCTCCCTCTGTTTATTTATGACATCGTCATATTGAAGAAGCGTCTTCCTTATATCAAAATTATTTCCCTCCACTTTTTTCTGTGCACTTTCTATGGCATTTGTAACCATTTTGCTTTCTATGGCCTCATCATCTTTAAGCCCCAATTTTTCAACTACATTCTTAAGTTTATCCGAGCCAAATATTCTCATGAGGTCATCTTCCAAAGATACATAAAATCTTGAAGCTCCAGGATCACCCTGACGGCCTGAACGACCTCTCAGCTGGTTATCAATTCGTCTGGATTCATGCCTTTCAGTACCTATCACCTTGAGTCCTCCAAGGGCTACTACACCCTTACCAAGTTTTATATCGGTACCACGGCCTGCCATATTAGTAGCTATAGTGACAGTCCCCTTTTCGCCTGCATGGGAAATTATCTCAGCTTCCTTTTCATGAAACTTTGCATTCAAAACCTGGTGCGAAACTCCTTTCTTTTTAAGCATATCCGAAAGAAGTTCGGATTTTTCTATACTTACAGTGCCCACCAGTACCGGCTGGCCTTTTTTGTAAGTTTCATATATTTCATCAGCTATAGCACTGAATTTGGCCTTTGCCGTCTTATAAACAACATCAGGCAGATCCTCCCTTATAACAGGTTCATGGGTGGGTACTACTATTACATCCAATTCATATATCTCTCTGAATTCATTTTCCTCTGTCTGGGCGGTACCTGTCATACCTGACAATTTATTAAACATTCTGAAATAATTCTGATAGGTAACAGTGGCAAGGGTCTTCGATTCTCTTTCCACCTTAACTCCCTCTTTGGCTTCTATGGCCTGATGAAGTCCGTCGCTGTACCTTCTCCCTTTCATCATTCTTCCTGTAAATTCATCTACTATTAATACTTCCCCATTTTTCACCATATAATCCTTATCCCGTTTCATTATATAGTTGGCTTTCAATGATTGAACTACATAATGCTGTATTTCCATGTTTTCAGGATCTGCATAATTGTCAAGATGAAAAAATTTTTCCGCTTTCTTCACACCCGTATCAGTAAGTATTACTGCATTTGCCTTTTCATCTACATTATAATCTTCTTCTTGCAGGGATTTTGCAAAACTGTCTGCAACATTATAGAATTCAGTTGACTTTTCCCCTTCCCCTGAAATAATAAGGGGGGTTCTGGCCTCATCGATTAAAATTGAGTCCACTTCGTCGACTATAGCAAAATTCAGCCCTCTTTGAACTCTTTCTTCTTTATATATGACCATATTATCTCTCAAATAGTCAAATCCAAATTCACTGTTTGTTCCATAAGTTATATCACAGTTATAAGCTTCCTGACGCTGTTTTTCATCCATATCATGTAAAATAACACCCACTGTAAGGCCCAATGCCTCATATATCGGTGCCATTGAATCTCTATCTCTTTTCGCCAGATAATCATTTACTGTCACTATATGCACTCCCTTGCCGGTAAGTGCATTCAAATAAGCCGGTGCAGTAGCAACTAGGGTTTTACCTTCACCGGTTTTCATCTCAGCTATTCTTCCCTGATGGAGTACTATGCCACCTATAAGCTGTTCTCTATACTGTTTCAATCCTACTTTTCGGTATCCTGCTTCCCTGACAACTGCAAAAGCTTCAGGTAATATTGAATTCAGGGACTCGCCCTTGGAAATTCTCTCTTTAAATTCATCTGTCTTAGCCTTGAGTTCCTCATCGCTGAATTGCTGCATCTTAGAATCCATACCATCTATCTTATCCACTATAGGGATAATTCTTTTTACTTCTCGTTCGCTGTATGACTTAAATAATTTACGAAAAAGTTTCATTTTTTTCATCCTCACCACATTAAATTTTATAAAATTACATGCTCAATAAATTATATCATCTAACTATTAGCTATTCAACTCATTGTCATAATAGTTTACTTTAACTTAATAATATAAGCTGTATTTTACTATTAAATAAGAGGAAGCTTTTGCTTCCTCTTCACTGCTAGACTAAAATTCAGGTTCTATCAAGCCATAATTCCCGTCCCGTCTTTTATAAACTACATTTACTTCTCCATTTTCAGCATCCCTGTATACAAAGAAGTTGTGACCCAAAAGCTCCATTTCAAGTACTGCCTCTTCCGATGACATAGGCTTCATTGCAAATTTCTTGGTCCTGACTATTTTATGTTCTTCCTCATCTTCCCCTTTATCATCTGGTATAAATTGAAACCTCAGAGATTCAGAATTATTTCTTTTCAAAAGTTTTGTCTTCTGTTTTCGTATTTGTTTTTCCAATTTGTCTAACACCAAATCTATTGAAGCATACATATCTCCACTTTCCACTTCTCCCCTCAATATAACTCCATTAAAGGGAATGGTCACTTCAATTTTCTGTCTATTTTTTTGTACACTCAATGTAGCATGGGCCTCTACATCAGGGTTGAAATACTTATCAAGCCTAGATAATTTTTTCACCACGGCATTTTTCAATGCGTCAGTTATCACAATATTTTTTCCAGTTACAGTTATTTTCATATTTCCAGCCCCTTTCCTACTTTATTCAAATAGATAAAATATGTTAATATTATTGTAATACTAGTAAATATAAATTACAATAGCTGCCTTTTTAAACATTTTCATTTAAGGCTGGATTTACTGCAGATTTTGAGATATAAATTCAATTAATAACTGTTTTCAACATAAAAAACCTGCACCTTTCAAAAAGTGCAGGTTTTCATCAAATTTACTTCAAGCTCTGTTCATAAGCTTCAATCATTTTCTTAACCATGTTTCCACCTACTGAGCCTGCTTCTCTAGCTGTCAAATCTCCATTATATCCATTTTTTAGGTTTACTCCAACCTCTTTTGCCGATTCCATCTTAAATTGGTTTAAAGCTTCTTTAGCCTGTGGAATTACTGGTTTGTTACTATATGCCATAATACACACTCCTTTTTGTAGTAAATTTTACTGCTTACAATTACAGTTTGTACATTACTACGAAAATTATTCGAGGTAATTGACGGCTTTTCTTTAAAAAATATCCATTCTATCAACTAAATTAGCTCATTATGATCATTTTGGAATTAATGTAACTCTCTCATTCATAATCAGGGTCAAGATAGAATTTATTGTATTTATTGATTTTGCAGCAAATACATCAAGTCCTCCCAGAAAAGCAAAAATTCCAAGTGAAATATTGAATAGATTTGACATCTTAATATTTTGCTGCATGATTTCATATGCACTTTGGGACAGCATTATAAGATCCTCCAGCCTATTTACATCATCGTCAAAAATTATATAATCCGAATTAAGTTTAATTTCATTGCTGGAATAATCCAGAAAGCTCACGCTTACATCTGCAGCCCTCATAGACAAGATGTCGTTTACCCCGTCTCCAACCATCATAACAGGCCCCTTTGACTTCTGCTCCAGTAAAATTTGAAGTTTTTCCCCGCTGTTGCAGCCGCCATAGACATCTTTTATTCCCAATTTATCAGCAACATACCTGCCTTTTTCCAAGCTATCACCTGTAACTATAGATATATTCCCTATACCGTTCGCTTTGAGCCTGCCGATTAAACTGCAGGCACCTTTTCTTATGTTTTCTTCCATTACAATCATACCCACTGCACGGCCATCAACACTTATAAATATGAAACTGTACAAGTTTTCTCTATAGTTCAGGTGTCTTTCAAATATATTATCCAGGGCAACATTATTTTCCCTTAAAAAATCCCCATCTCCAATCAATACCTTATGTCCATCGTAATTTATACCAATTCCCTTTGAAGGCACCAGGATCATGTTCTCCAGTTCTTTTTTCGCATCACTGAAGTTCGTCTTCCGCTCTGGTTTACAAGAATCATCCGAAATTTTTTTACAGTTTATGCTTTCACAGGCAGCACATATTTTCAACAGATCTTCATTGCCATAATTATCATCAAAGGATTCAACATGGGCAATATTCATGTCCCTATAGGTAAGAGTTCCTGTCTTGTCAAAAATTATGCCGTCGAGGTTTACTATTTTTTCAAATGTATTGGGATTTTTAACATATATATTATACTTGCTCAACAGATGTATATAATTTTTCACTGCCGTACTAAAAGCCAGCTCCGAAGATGCAGGGCACATAACCAATACTATGGATAGTGCATTCAACACATCACCTGTAAATATATAATTCAATGTCGACAGTATCACTGCAGCAGGCAGCATTCTTTCTTCATGTTTCACAATTTTTTCTCTCAAGTGCATTTTATCAATGGAAATATCCTCCTTCTCAAGAGGTTCAGGCAATCTCAATACATGAATTCTCAATTCCCCGGACATTACAATAATTCCCTCATGTATCTCACTGCCCTTTTCCACTAATGAAGCCAAGGGCTGACCAGTATAATAAAGATTGTTCACTACAGCCTTCCCTTCAAGAACTCTTCCATATACAGGAACAACTTCACCTTCATGAACCAGTACGGTGTCCCCTACTTCCAGGGACTTGATTGAAGTCAGCATTTCATTATTATCGCCTGTAACAATCCATGCTGTATTAGGAGGTTTAACTATGCTCTTTTTTAACAGGCACTGGCATTTTAAATCTGCAGACGCTTTTATATAATCGGTAAAATCAATCAGTAAAATCAAAAACAGGCCCTCTGTACTTTCCCTAGAAATAGTCAGTATAAGGCTGATTAATTTCAGAAATACATCCGGGTGGGGATATAAACGCCTTGTAAACCTGTTATAAGCGTTTCTAAGCAGAGAATAGCCGCCTATTACTGCTACGAGAGATGCGGCTTCCACCATGGCAAGGCTGCCGCTTAAAAAAAATTTTCCAAACACAAGCTGTTTAATCTTAAAAAATAAATAGACAAAGATAGATCTCATAAAATTATTTTTGACAAATTCCTTTTTCCGTTTCGTACTATAATATGAATCATAATTTTTAAAAATTTCGCTGTCATAATCTATTTCAGAAGTCAATACCTGCTCAATACTGCTTTTAATTAATTTTGGATTAGTTTTAGCCTCGTCATACAAGATCAAAATAGTTCCGAGGTTATGGTTTACCCTGCTGTATTCCACTCCATACAGGCCTTCTGCATACATGTCTATATATTTTGCCAGTTTTCTGTCAAAATATGTTCTATTACATTTAAATCTCACCCTTCCAGGTAAAACACTTAACTCCCTCAATTCAAAATTCAGCCTCCTCAACGGAATAAATAAGAATTATACCTAAACTTTAAAGTCAGAGTCAAAAACAAGGTATTTAAGATATAGTAAATTCCAGAATACAGAGGTGTCAGACAATTCAATGTTACAAGCAACATCCCAAATATGTTCAATGCAACTGCCGTATTTTCAGTTTGAATACTTACTTCTCTGTGAAAATATGCTAATTTTATCATCGAAGGTATCTTATCCACATCAGAGTACTGCAAATTAAAACCTGCTTTTACAGTATCCATTTCACCATTTCTATATAAATATATAACGGAATCGACATGCGGATACTTCAGATTGCCTTCAAACAATTTGTCTGCAGCTATTAAAATCGTACTGCCGCTTTCAGATTTACCAGCTATCATGCGGACTTCATCTTCGTATGAATTATTTTTATCGAGAATCCCCAGCTCCAGAAGATATGCAATATAATTTACAATACTATTTCTACTGTCCCCAATTATGAATATATTGTTGATACCCAGCATGCGCATCTTGTTTACGGCCAATTCCATATCTTTACTAACTAGATTACGTAATTTCCCCAGCATCACTAATTTCTGTACAGCGTATTTATCCAAGTTCAGATCATACGTATTATAATTTTTAAGTTCACTTTTAAAAACTTCTTCTTCTATAAGCAGTGCATTTATACTGCAAAGTTGATTCAAAGAAGTATTATCTTTAACATATATTTCATACCTGCTTAATTTGGCAGATATATAATAGCAGGACAATCCGGCCAGGGCAAATAAAATCCCCGGATACCCCAGTATGAATATCGAGATGACATTGGCAGCATCACCTGTAAACAGAAATACAGCAGCGGATATAACTATTGAAGCCTTCAGTATTTTAAAAGAAATGCCATATTCACCTTTATATAATCTCTTTGAATATCTTTTTCTGAACAGAGATAATGGATTAACCGCATCAATAAAAATTTTCAATAAAGATGGATTATATTCATTTTTGAAAGCGGTTGATTCGATCAATCGCTTCTTATTAAAACCTCTTCTTACTATAATTGCTATTTTGTTCTCATCAATTTTTGCATCATCATAGTATATGAGAACGTTTCCAGTATTTTTATTCACATTAAAAGATGATATACTGCCGTATCCAGCCAATTCACTCCATATTCCAAATGCCTTTTCATCATTTCTCAACAGCCCTTTTACATTAATCCTGACTCTTCCGGGAAGCGACGAAACAATCCTATCCTTCATCCATTGAAGCCTTGTGCTTTCTTTTACGCTGGTATTGTGCCTCCGCCACTATATCCTCAAATCCCTCTTTTGCCCCGCAGGCCAGTTCGGTAGTCTTATCTGCAACTGCCAGTACCGATCCCACAACACCAATTGTCATCTTTCTCAAAGGAGCACACAGAGTTTTCCTTACTGAGAAATTTCCCATATTTTCACTAAAATTTCTATCGTTTTTGTCAATATCGTCAAGCTTAGACAATATATTTTCTACATTTTTATTCACCTGCTGAAATTTATCATTCATACTTTTAATGTTGTTTTTTAAATCGGATCTGTCATCCTGCAATTTTTTCATCTGTGTGTTTACCTGACTGTATTTTTGTTCAAGAGCATCTAATTTTTTTGTAATTCCTCAAGACGAATTCCATTACCATTATCCATTTCACAATCAACCTCCCTTTAAAATTATAATCAAGCTTATTATTCACAGTTTTTCTTTAATAATACATAATTTATAATAATTTTTTGTGATGCAAACTCTAATCAACTGATATCTTATATTCAATTTTATATTCATTAGCAGTCCCTTTATTTGCCTATGCATCAATTTCTGATGCTCTTTTCTTTGATTTGCCAGGTTATTTCGGTCCAATATCTTTTCAACCGAAATATTCCATTTAAGCAGTTTTCCAACTGCACTGCTCCCGCATGTTTCACTTAAAATATAAGACGTACTGAAATCTATGACATACTCACAAATAGAGGTTATTACCTGGGTAACACCAGCATTGTTTACTGTTTCTTCTATAATTTCACTATAACAATTTTCCACTAATTTTGCAGATGCGGAGTTTAAACACGGATATTTCCCATCTCCGCCAATCTTAATGCTAATCTTATACAGTATGCTCTCTACACATTCCTTGATTTTGCAATCCGATAATATCTTGTCCATGAAATTCTCTTTTCCATGCAATATCAAATTGTCAGACAGCATAATAGAATGGACAACTTTCTGCTCCATATACGGGGAAAAAAACATGTCCAATTCTTTTTCAACTAGCAAAATGCAGCACATTTCAAGTTCGTTTACATGCTCTGAAGAATAAAAATGTAAATCTGGCATAATAACCTCCCTGTTATTTTTAATAACATATTTTCAATACAAATAGCCCATTGATCTTGACAGCCTTAGAAAGCTTGTACATAAAATCTAATTTTCAGTTTTGAAAATCTGAATGAATTTTTGCAGTTCACCTGTCATATCATTGATATTATGAATCTTGCCGCATATATCTCCCATAGTCGTCAGCTGTTCTTCCATAGTGGCATTAACCTCCTCAGTAGTTGCCGAGCCCTCCTCAATTATACTGGATGTACTTTCCACACAGTCCTCAACTTCGTCTTCATTGTCTTTCATCTTGTTCATTTCTCCATTCAATACTTGGATGTCCTTCGCCAATTCATCAGAATTGTCTATTATGGATTCAAATATCTTTACGGTTGTTTCCAATTTATCATTAGAATTTTTAGCAATCTGTGTTGTATGAATAAATTCTTCTCCAATTTTATTTACAGAAGTACTTATTTCAGTTACTATCTTCTGTATTCCTTTAGCAGAATTTGAAGATTGTTCCGCAAGTTTGCCCACTTCATCAGCTACCACGGCAAAACCTTTACCCACCTCTCCGGCCCTTGATGCTTCTATGGCTGCATTCAATGCCAGCAGATTGGTCTGTTCGGCGATGGACTCTATCGAGGTTGTAATAGTCTCTATGGACTGAGATTTATCTGCTAATTTTTTCATATGCACCGCAGCATTTTGTATTGACTCGTAATTTTTACTGAATTCTTCCTTCAATTGATTTACAGATGTTATCCCAAGCCGGTTCTCATCCTCCGTGTGTTTGGCATATTCAGTGATCTTATCAGTACCTTTATCAATATTGTCCAAACTCTTTTTAAGTGTGGAGAATCTATCCGTTATTTTGGACATATAGCCAGTTTGTTCAACTGTACCTTTGGCAATCTCATCCACAGCTCTGCCCACATTCCTGCCTGCCAAAATCAGTTCATCCATCTGGCTGCTTGTACCTTCATTATAGCTTTGAACATTTTTAATCATTCTCTTTACCTTGTCAATAAGCGTGAGCTGTTTGGATATTACATCATTGAAATTTTTTGATATCTCTCCCAATTTATCCTGTCGCTTCAAAAATTTCTCTTTAACCCCGACAGTGAGATCACCTGTAGAGACAGAATCCATAGCTTTATTGAGATTATACAGCGGCCTGGTGACAAATTCTGAAATCAACAGGGCAGCTAATATACTGATGATAAACATAAATATAACTATTATCAGAAAAATATTATTCTGTGTCCTTACATCTGAAAAAGCAGCATCATATGGAACTGTCGTCACTATCCCCCAGTTGAGATCCGCCATGGGCGAATAAATTGCCAGCAGTTTTCTGTCATCGAAATCATAAATACCCTGACCACTCTTACCTGCAGCAGCATTTTTCACCGGTAAAAAATTTTTATACATGGATGTTTTATTGAAATTTTCCCAATCTTTGTGGGCAACTACCAATCCATTATTATCCACTATAAAAGTATTGTCATCTTTATTCTTCTGTACGTCGCCTATAATTTTATTCAATGCATTTACATCAATAGTTGCAGTAATACAACCTACAAAATTTGTTCCCACTTTTATAGGAACACTGTAGTAAAATTCCAGAGGCTTGCCATTGATCTTGGATATTTTTACATTTGAATACCGAACTTTACCGGAAACTGCACTGTGAAAATATTCCTCTCCCGAAATGTTTTTGTAAACCCCCGACGTATTATAGATAATCTGCCCTTTTGCATCAGCAATGGATATACCATCAATGGCTTTATTGGATCTTGCCCCTTGAATCAGAATACTCTGGAAAGTATCATGGTTCATTGATTTAATATTGGGGTTGTCGGCCATTGACTGCATTTGACTCTTGATGCTGTCAAGATTGAACTTTATATCGTCATTTATTCTACTTATTAATTGTTCATTTGACAGATATATATTTTTCTTGATTAGATTTGAAGAATTGATGCTTATGTATATTCCGCTGCTTACAAGAGGCACGATAACAAGAAGTGTGAGAATAAAAACCAACATTGCCTTAAAATCTTTTTTTATGTTGAATGAGCTGAAGCTCAACAGCTGTTTTATATTTTTCATAATTATATCTCCTGTCATATTTAATTTTTCCAATTTTCATGATTTCAATCTAATCACCTTAATTAAATTTATTGTATTCTTCCTCTGTTTCAGGTATTTTTAATCCTCCGGAAGTTATTTTTACTTTGAGCCCATTGACTTCATTCAAAATATTTTTAGGAACGAGCCTGTTGGTAGTAGGTGCTATATCAACCCCACCTTCAGCCAAACCATATTGTATTGTAGCTCCTCCATTCCATTTGCCTTTTTTTAAATCCCTTGCCACATCATACACTACATTGTCAACTCTTTTCATAGCAGAAGTCAGGACATTTTTGGGTGCCAAAAAGCTCTGATCCGAATCCACTCCTATACAATATTTGCCCATTTCTTTGGCACATTCTATCAATCCATTACCCGTGGCCCCTGCAGCATGGAATATTATATCTGCTCCACCACCGTACATCCTGGCAGCAATTTCTTTGCCTTTGGCCGCATCATCAAATGAACCCGCATACTCGCTCACGACCCTGCAGTCGGGGTTTGCATATCTGACTCCTGCCATATATCCATATTGAAATTTATGCATCAATTCACTTTCAACACCTCCTATAAATCCCACGGTATTCGTCTTTGTCATCTTTCCCGCTATATAACCTACAAGAAATGAACTTTCATTTTCTCTAAATGTCACTCCTACTACATTAGATGGAGTGGCATTGCCATAGCTATTGTCTATTATCGCATATTTTTGTCCCGGATGTTTTTTAGCTTCAGATTCAACAGCATCCGCCATTATGAACCCAACACCCCAGATAAGATCTCTCTTACTTCCCGTACTTGAAACAGACTCCAGATTTTTAACATAATCATTTTCATTTTTCGTCTCCAGGTAACTCGGTTTCACCCCCAGATCCTTCTGGGCTTTTTTAAGACCTTCCCATGCAGATTGATTAAATGATTTGTCGTTAATACCTCCCACATCCGTTACAACACCTATACTAAGAGGAGTCTGACTGATTTTATTTTCAGAATCCAAATATCCACGGGTGTTATTACAACCTGTAAAAGCAATAGAAATACACAAAATCAGTAAAAATGCACTGCAGATGGTTCGTTTCATATTATTCATCTCCTGTAAAATTTTATAAATCGATATTATATGAAACCTCTCAAATTACAAAAATAATATCACAGGAATATTAATAATACATTACACCTTTGTTAAATCCAGATATAAAGCCGGCTTACCGGCAATATTCAAAATGAAGATCAGAGAATAATTTATAATCCTGCTGGGAAATATAATTTAAGTAACTTAAAGCAAATAGGTGAGATCAATAGCTTGTAACGGGGAAAGGTGATGTAACAGAGTGTTTTATTCAAATAATAAGATCAAAAATTCCATCGACGATTATAATTTCCTATACAAAAGAATGCGGATACCGGTTAAATCCATTTATAGAAACCAGCCGGCAGTAAACCCAATAATCAAATACATAATGTCCATAAAAGGTGTAAAATCAGCCAAAGCCAATATCATAACCGGTAAGGTACTGATTTTATTCGATGAAGATATAGTATCCGATATATATATTGAAAGACAAATCAACATTTACATGAAAAAAAGCAAAATCAGTCATGATTCCAATATAATTAAAATAAATAACATAAATGAGGAAACATCACTGCCAATAAGTTTTGAAAATATTAAACCTCCGCTTCATAACAGCATGCAAGTGCCATGGCACACAATGGACAAAAATGAAATTAAAACTGTATTTAACACGGATCTCAAATATGGTCTAACCGGCAAAATGGCATCAAAAAAAAATAAAGGAACTGGGATTAAATGTGCTGTCAAAGAAAAAGAGGACTTCACTAATTTCCAAAATTCTGAAAAGTCTAAACGATTTCTCGGTAAAATTGCTCCTTGGAGTCAGTGCATTTTCATTTATTCTGGGGCAGATTCCGGATGCCATAGCCATACTCAGTATAGCCTTCGTTGAAACCATACTTGGAACTATCCAGCAGCACAAAGCGGAAAAATCCATATACTCTCTAAAAAATATACTGGTACACAGGGCCACAGTACTCAGAAATAAACGCAAAGTCTGCATAGATGCCAAATATCTGGTTCCCGGAGACATAATTCTAGTACAATCAGGAGATAAAGTTCCTGCCGACGCCAGGATAATTGAATGTAACGATTTAAAAACCACAGAAGCATCGTTAACCGGCGAATCGACTCCAGTAATTAAATCCACTGATCTCTGCAGTAAATATACTGAACTTGGCAGCAGATGCAACATGCTATTTACGGGAACTAACATTATCTGCGGTACAGGTAAGGCAATTGTAGTAGCTACAGCAATGAATACTGAAATAGGGAAAATTGCCGCAATGCTTCAAAATATAAAACCTCAGGCAACTCCCCTTCAGACAAAAATGCAAAATTTCACTACCAAATTGACCAAGATATGCCTGGCCTCCTGTGCACTTATCGGATTCGGAGCCCTGCTTGCCGGTAAAAGTCTAACCCAGGTCCTTACCATGTCAGTAAGTTTTTCCATAGGAGCTCTGCCTGAAAGCCTTCCTGCCATAGTCACTGTTGCCATGGCATTAGGCGTACAAAGAATGAGCAAGGAAAATGTTATTGTAAGAAAGTTAAATTCTCTGGAAACATTGGGTTCAACCAATATAATCTGCTGTGACAAGACCGGAACCCTCACCATGAATGAAATGACAGTCAGGAAGATCTATACGGATAAATGTCTCTATAATATAACCGGCTCAGGTTACAGCCCGGAAGGAAATATCAGTCTAATTGAAGGAAAACCTTCAAAAGAATCCAGCCTTGAAAGGTTATTGGCCGTGGGAGTAATCTGCAGCAATGCAACTTTAGTAAAACGCGGCGATAAATGGATGGCCGAGGGTGATCCGACAGAAGGTGCACTAATAACAGCAGCCCATAAACTCAACTTAGATGAAAATATGCTGAGAAATCTTAATCCGCGGATAAAAGAAATTCCATTTGACAGCACCAGAAGGTTCATGACTGTGATAACAGAAGGGTCAAAAGGTAAAATTGCCTTCTGCAAAGGTGCACTCGACCGTGTCATCCAAAAATGCAAAACCGTCTATGAAGATGGAGCCGAAAGGCTCTTGACATCGACAGATAAAAAAGACTCATGTCAATAGGTGATAAAATGGGTGAAAAAGCCCTTAGAATTTTAGGATTTGCATACAAAAAGATCAATCACAAAAGTGCAGAGAACATCGACGACAATTTTGTATTTCTAGGAATAACTGGAATGGAAGATCCTCCAAAAGAAGGTGTCAAAGACTGTATAAAGAAATGTCACAGGGCAGGTATAAAAGTCGTCATGATTACAGGCGACTATAAAAATACGGCAGCTGCCATAGGAAGGGAACTGGGCCTATTGACCGACGGGTTGGTCATGTCAGGGAATGAACTGGATGACATAAGCAAAGAGGAATTGAGCCGCAAAATCCGGAAGGTACAGATTTTTGCAAGAACTTCGCCTGAACAAAAACACAGAATCGTAAAAGCCTTCAAAAGGTTCGGATATGTAGTTGCCATGGCTGGTGACGGAGTCAATGACGCCCCTGCTATTAAAGAGGCGAACATAGGTATAGCCATGGGAAATAACGGAAGTGATATAGCTAAAGATGCTGCAGCCATAACTCTCGTTGATGATGATTTTTGCACAATAGTAAAAGCTATCGAAGAGGGAAGAACTGTCAATAATAATATAAAAAATTCAATGAAATACCTGCTGGCGGGAAACCTCGGTGAAATAATCGCTATCGCCGCTGCTTCTGCTGTAGGAGGGGTCGCCCCACTTATTTCCATGCAGATACTGTGGACAAATTTGATTTCAGAAAGCATCCTGGGTTCTGCTTTAACTACAGAACCATCTGGTGAGGATGTGATGAAATCAGCACCTTTAAGAAGAGATGAACCTCTGATCAGCAAAAAATTAGGACTGCAGATTGCAAGAAGAGGTATTGGAATAGGTTTAACCACTTTTGCGATATTTGAAGGATCACTGCTGTTGGGAGCAAGCTTGAGCAAAGCTCGAACCCTAGCTTTTTCCAATTTAATTTGCTCCCAGCTTTTGAATCTATATGATTGTAGAAGAAATAAAACTACACTGCCAAATAAATATATAAATATTGGCACTGCATCCTCCATGGCCATGTTATTGGGCATAATATATCTGCCTTTCATAAATCCATACTTTGGTACACAGGCATTGACACTGCTGGATTGGGCTGCCATAACAGGCATGTGCATGATAGGCAGAATATAACAAATTCCCGGGTTAAAGCTCATCCTGACAGGGATTTGCCTTACCCGGGAACAATTATGTATTTTTAGGCAGTCGTAGGAGTTTTATCATCCTCCAATTTCAATGAACCTCTTGCCGGAGTCTTAAACTTTGGTATTTCAAATATTATGGCCAGTATTGACGCAGCCCCTACAAGATACGGATACCACAGATATTTCATTATCAAAAATGGTGAAACTGCTGCAAGACTGGAAGCAACTAAAAGTTGGGCGCCATAGGGTATACATCCCTGTATAAAGCATGAAAAGGTATCTAAAAGGCTGGCAGTTTTCCTTCTGTCCACACCATAGCTTTCAGACAAATCCTTGGCCAGTGAACCGACTATAATTATGGAAACAGTGTTATTAGCAGTACACAAATCGACTAAACTCACCAATATGCCGATTCCGAATTCGGCACCTTTTTTGGAATGAACTCTCTTCTGTATTACATTTAGTAAAAAATCTATACCTCCATTAACTTTTATCAATTCACCCATGCCGCCTATAAGGATGGATATTATTGATATGTCCTCCATACCTGCAATACCTTTTGCACAGAGTTTAAATACTGTAAATATATCAAAAGATCCATAAATAAGGCCTATTGCAGCTGCCAATACGGTGCCCCCAATCAGCACCAATACCACATTGAAGCCCGTCAAAGCCACCACCAGCACAGCTATATAGGGCAGTATCCTGATAAGCTGATAGTTATAAGGTCCTGTATGTTTAACCTGCATGCCTGAAGTTAAAAATGCATATATAATCAATGCTATAATGGCTGCGGGAAATACTATTTTTATATTGGCCTTAAATTTATCCACCATCTCACAATCCTGAGTCTTTGTAGCAGCTACAGTAGAATTTGATATCATAGATAGTCCATCGCCAAACATAGCTCCGCTGACAACAGCAGCTACCAAAAACGCAATAGGCAGACCTGTCTTTTTAGCAACCCCGATTGCAATAGGTGTCAATGTCACTATGGTACCAACGGAAGTTCCAAGTGACATAGATAAAAAAGAACCGATTATAAATATGCCAGCCACCATGAAGCCAGGCGGGAAAACAGCTAGTCCCAAATTTACGGTAGAATCCACAGCTCCCATGGCTTTACTCACTTCTGCAAAAGCTCCTGCCAATATAAAAATTAAACACATAAGTATTATACTGGAATCTCCCGCACCTTTACAAAATCTTTCAACTTTTAAATCTATGGGTATTTTCTTATTTTGAAGTATAGCTACGGTAGATGCAATTATCAAAGCTACAACTACAGGCATTTTATAAAAATCTTTCATTACAATTGAAACCCCAAGAAATAACACCATAAATACAACTAATGGCAGTAAAGCCATGGCATTACCTTTTTTCTTATCCATTACTTCAAATACCTCCTTTAACGTTTTCATAGTAAATTTCAGAATATCTAATCCAATTAAGTCGTAGCATTTATTATGCCAAAAAAATAAAAAAGCAATAACATGAATTAAAAAGTTATGTAAATATTTCAGACCACTTTTCTCATGCATGTGTAAAAATACATTTACACATGTAAAAAATCTTTTACAATTATTGCATGATTTTATTTTTCCATAGATAAATTATAACTTTAAAATCTGCAATTTAAGCCAATATAAAAACTTTTAATATAATCCATATTATTCTATAATGATTTTAAATAAAGATAATAAAATAAAGCCTACTGAGAAATCTCAGTAGGCCAGATTATTCTAATTAAAGAATTGTAATATTTTCTGCTTCTGTTCCTTTTCTACCTTCTCCTATGTCATAGGAAACCTTTTGTCCTTCCTCAAGTGTCTTATAACCATCTGAATTTATTTGAGAATAGTGAGCAAAAGTATCTTTTCCATCTTCTCCTGTAATAAATCCATATCCTTTATTTCCATTAAACCATTTAACTGTACCCTTCATTATAATAAGTACCTCCTAAAAATTTTATTTCTTAAACTCACTGTAATAACCTATCAAATAGAATTTCGATATTAACGTACATATTATAATTATAAGTACCTATTGAAATATATTTTCATTTAAATTAATTACGATTCATTTAAGTTACAGATTTAGTATAACATATATTATACTACAAAGCAAATTGTTAACCATCCCTGATCGTGTCAATTTACTGTAGGCTAAAAAGCTACAGACTTTCCCTGCAATATA